>Ga0307470_10000006_pt1 | contig 157752 bp, 165 predicted proteins | sample atmos_gasesAM3C__FD_204565 | JGI IMG/M metagenome (GOLD analysis project Ga0307470, IMG submission 204565) | Hardwood forest soil microbial communities from Morgan-Monroe State Forest, Indiana, United States - atmos_gasesAM3C_05 | ecosystem: Environmental > Terrestrial > Soil > Temperate... | reverse complement strand
CGGTCGCGAAGCTCGGCACCGCAACAAGCATGGTGAAAAAGGCGTGCACGAATTTCCAGGTGCTGCTGATTCCCGGCTCGGTGAATTGATGATGGATCCCAACCGGCGCCGAGTAGAGAACGAGCCAGAGAAAAGTGAGGCGGCCGGCGAAATCGGAGAAGAGTTTACCGCCCGCCAGCTTCGGCAGCATCGTGTAATACATAACGTAGGTCGGCAGTAACCAGAAATAGACGAGCGGATGTCCGAAGAACCAGAAGAGCATCCGGGCGAGCGGCACGTTCACCGTCGGCGCCCAGCCTAACGACCAGGGGAGCAGCAGGAACAGGATCTCGATTGCGACCGGTATCGTGGCGATCAACCAGATGATAAACGCCGCAAAAATGCCGACGACGGCGAGCGGCACTTTTTCTCCCGTATGTTCGCGCTTCCAAGCGAAATAAGGCGGCAGCCAGTTAAAGAACGCAATCCACGAACCGACAACGACGAGCGTCAGCCCGATGTAAAAGGCCGGATGCGCGCGGAGCGGCGGATAGAAAGTGTAAAGCACGCTCGACGTGCCGGAAAAAATCGCAGCGGCCGCGGCGAGCGTTCCGACAATCATGAGCGTGAACGAAAGCCACGCGACTTTCATATTGATCGGGCGTCGCAGGTAAAAGCGAACGACCGCGTAACCAAATGCCACCGCGAAAAAAGTCGTGAACACGATCGCGTTCACCACGCCATGAAGAGTGAGGCCCTGGAAGTATTCGAGACCGAGGACCTGGCGCGAGCGGATCATACCGGCCCGGTAAAGCACCTGCATCATTCCGTGATAAATCCCGAGGACAAGCAGGATCATCGGGAAGACCAGCTCGATTAGGATCATTCGCCTGAGCCCGGGCTCGATCGGCGCGGATTGGTCGTTAGGCAAGGCGGTTCCGTTCACTTGAGCGTCTTCAGGTATTCGAGGATTTGTTTCAATTCTTCGTCGGTGAGCTCCGGTTTCGGCATCACGTCGTCGAATCCGTCCACGATTTTAACCTCGGGTTTCTCGATCGCTTCGCGGACGTAAGCTTCATCCGCAGTTATCGTCCCTCCGCCTTTCAGCTTTACCGTTCGCCCGAAAATTCCTTTCAACGTCGGACCAATGCTTTCGCTGCCGTCGATCGAGTGACAAGTCAGGCAATCTTTCGCTTCCAGCAGCTTGTAACGGGCGTCGGTCTGTTCCGGCGGTTTCGGTGCGTTCTGGCGCGCGTCAAACGTCGCGCGATCGACCACGCGCACGGTTGCGCTCATTCTTTCATGGCCGGTGCCGCAGAATTCGTGGCAAAGCAGTTTGTAAATGCGCGGCTGATCGAATTTGACGCGGGCATAATTCACGACGCCCGGGACCGCCATGAGATTCATGTTCGTGCCGAGCAGGATCAGGCCGTGGGTGACATCGCGCGCGCTCACATAAAAATCGACCGTTGCCCCGGCCGGCACCACGATTTCCTCCGGATCGAACGCCCACATTTTTGAGACGTAATGGACTTCGAGATGATCGGGCGAATGCGTGATCACTTCGCCTTTCAGGAATGGCTTGATGTCAGTCAGGCAGGTCGGCAGGCCGACGTGAAACATGTTGATGGCCAGCGCCGCGATGCCGAAAAGCGTTAGGGCGAACAACGTCGAAATAATGATGATGCGGCGTTCGAGGCGGAGAACGTTCATTGTCTAACTTCTCGCGATCATGACGCCGTAGATCACCAGCCAAAGAAGCGCGTAGAAAACGAGGAGAACGACGAAGAACGAGATCGCGCCGCTCGGGAAAAATTTTTCTTCGGGCTCGTCACCGTTGTTCATCGTTTGTCTTTCTCCATGGCGCGCAGCTTCAGGTAAATCGCCAGCATGAATACGCCGATCACGCCGATGCTGAGCGCGAGCCAGAACTGCCGGAAATTGTATTCTTCGCGCGCCTTCACCACCAGGGCCTCCGTGTTCTGCGCCGCCTGAAGAGCGGGCGCGGCGACCTGCTGGAAGGTGTCGCGGCTAAACGAATGGATATGGGTGCGCGATTTCCTCAGCCCATCGGTGATCTCGGTGAGCTGATTGTTGATTTGCTCCACGTCGAGGCCTTTCGAGGCGAGCTTCTCGGCGGATGCCTGGAATTTTTCTTTGGCGCCATCGATTTGGGTGATGGTCTGGTGAAAATAATCCGCGGTGGCGATGCAATCCGGATTGTCCTTCGAGAATTCGCGGTGGCAATCGCCGCAGAGTCCGCCTTTTGCAGTCGAAAGCATCGAGTCGTTGGTTTTGGCGATCGCGTGATTGCCGTGGCACATGCCGCACTCGGGCCAGTTATGTTTGTCGAAGGCCTGTTTGTGTTTGCTGCCGTCGAATAAGCTTGCGTTGGCGGAATGGCAAAGGCTGCAACTCCGGCTCACGCCCGCGACGCCCGGCGGCGTGGCGGCGTGATTTCCATGGCAGGTGTTGCAACGCGGCGCCCCGAGATCGCCGCGCGCCAACGCTTTTCCATGCACGCTCGTCCTGTATTCGGCCAACTGCGTGACCGGCAACGGCGAGCCGTCAGCGCGCGTGAAACCGGCCATGATCTTCGCGTCCGCGTGACACGCGCCGCAGGTCTCGGGCACGCGTTGCGCGTAAACTTTCGATTGCGGATCTTTCGCTGGCCGGATGCCATGCACGCCGTGGCAGCTCACGCATTGCGCGGCTCGGCTGTCATGTTTCTCGAGAAGCGTCTCGCCGTGCGGACTGTCCTTATACTTCGCGAGCTGGTCCGTCGGCAGCGCCGGATTGAAGTCGTGCATTCGCGCCGGATCGGAATGGCAGCGCGCGCAAAAGGCGACGACCCACTCGCGGTTCGTGGCGCGATCTTTCTCCGGCCATTCCTTGACGTGATCGTGCCCGAGCGGCGCGGTCGGATCGCCGCCGTGACAGCCGGCGCACGATATGCCGCGCTCGAAGTGCACATCCTCCACGATCTCGCGCAGGTTCATGTGCGACGGCTTGTCGGTCGAGCTCGGATTCAGCGCGAAGAGTGTGTCAGCGGAGTGATTCGCCGAATCGCTATGGCAAAGGATGCAGTTGTTCTGGAGAAGCAGCTCCATTTTTTGCGAACGCAACTGGAGCGACAGCAGAGCGGCCAGGTGCTCGGGCCGGGTGATGTTCTCATTTTGCACCGCCTGGTTGAGCAACTCGCGCACGTTGTCGTTGAGTCCGTTGTAATATTTCTGTTCGTCCGGTCCGACGATGGGCTTTCCGCTTTCGTCCTTCGCGGCCAGCATTTCAGCGAGCTTCGGATTCGGCGCGGCCGCGGCAAATGAGACAGCGAGCAGCGTAACGAAGAGAGCGAGCGACGTTCTCATGCGGCGCCTACAGGTTTTGGCCTAACGACCATTCCGGCGACGATGCCGACAGCAGCCAGGAGCACCGCAATCAGGCCGCCGAGCAGATAGGAAATTCCGAACAAGCCATGAAGCGCGACCTGGAGAAGCGCGGCGAGGCTGAGCAAATACCAGCGATGATGGAACCGCACCCAACGCACGACGATCACCACGAGTCCGGCCGCCAGCGTCCACCACGCGCAAACGCGCGCGGCGTGGTGCAGCGCCGCCGGATCGTCGATCGCTTTTCCGGCGCCGATGTCCCAGCCGAGCAACGTCAGGTAAGTCAGGAACAGGATCGCGGCCCAGGCGAGATCGCTGAATGCCGGCGAGGACTGGTCGCGCCGGGCGCGTTTGTCGAGCCATGGAATCAGGCCCCAAATCCCGAACATGATCGCGATGAGAAAGAGGCAGACCTGCGGACCTTCAAGGCCGAAAAGATGCGGCGGAAATTCTTTCAGGAGCTGGTATTCCCAAAGGAAATACCATTCCGGTTTGATCCCGGGATAAGCGGGCGCGAACGGGTCGGCTTTGTCGCCCAGTTCCCAATCCATTCCGGGAATGCCGGGACCGTAGGGGAGAAATACTGCGAGGCTGAGCAGAATCACCAGACAGGCGAACCAGAGAAGGAGATCGCGCAGAGCGAAGCTCGGGAAAAATTTCATCCCGCGCGGCGCGACTTTCTTCCCGAGCGGTGGCGCCATTCCCTGGCGTTGAATGACGAGCAAATGCAATCCGATCAATCCGACGAACGCGAGCGGCAGGATAACGACGTGTCCGGCAAAGAAGCGATAGAGAGTGTTGATGCTTACGTCCGGGCCACCGCGCATGACTTCCAGTAACCAGTCACCGAGCAGCGGCACGCCTTTCACGATGTTCGTACCGACTGTCGTGGCGAAATAAGCGAGCTTGTTCCAAGGCAGAAGATAACCGGAGAACCCGAAGCCGAGTGTGAGCATGAAGAGCAAGTAGCCCGAGACCCAGGTCACTTCGCGCGGTGGTCGATACGCTTTCAGCATCATCGTGCTAAACATGTGGAGCACGAGCGAGATGATCATTAGGTGCGCGCTCCAACTGTGGACCGAGCGAATCAGCCAGCCGAACGGCACCTTCGTCGTGAGGAAACGAATGCTTTCATAGGCAGTCGCTTCCCCCGGCTGGTAATACATGAGGAGAAGCACGCCAGTTATCACCTGGACGATGAAGAAGAACATCGTCACGCCGCCGAGGTAGTACCAGCCCATCCAATGCGAGCCGAGCGGCACCTCCTTGTGTTTGAGGAATTCGAGTAACGGCGTGAGCTGATAGCGCCGGTCCAGCCAGCCGCGTAATCCTCCGCCTTTCGCGGCGGTGTTGATGTCAGGCTCGTTGTTCAGAAATCACGATGCCGCCATCGGGCTGGCGGCGGGCGTCATATTTCAGGAGAGGTTGCGGGGGCGGCCCGGAAACAACGCGGCCGCTGAGATCGAAGCGGCCATCATGGCAGGGACACCACAGAACCGATTGAGCCGGCTGATAAGTGACGGTGCAGCCTTCGTGCGAGCACTTCGCGCTAAAAGCGAAGAGCTGCTGATCGGGCGCCTGCAAAATAATCACGCGCTGTCCGCTCACCGGGACGATCACGAATTTGTTTTGCTCGAGCTTGGCGGCTTCTTCGCGCGTCAAGTGCGTCGGTCCGGTCGGTCCCGTTTGCGGCAGCGGCTTGAGGTAACGAATGATCGGGTAGGCGAAGCTCGCGAGCCAGCCGAGCGCACTGGCGCCTAACAAGAGGTCGAGAAAATGGCGGCGCGTTTTCGGATGGGAAGTGGTGATTGCCTGGTCTTCCATCTCGGCTCGCGTAGATGTTATTCAGCCGGGCCGCGCCGCAGCAAGCGCAGTTGCTGCGCAATTTTTCCGATAATCTGAGCCCGCTATTTCTGCACGCCGCCGGTGTGGCATTCGGCACAGGAAAAATCGGAATAATCGGAATCGATGTGAAAGAAATTGTGGCCTTGAAAGTTTACCTGCTGAAGCTGTTCGCCGTTGCCCTGGGCTAGAATCAAATGGCATGAGCGACAATCGCTCGCCTTAATCGATGCCTTGCCGTCGGCCGTCGTGTGTTTCCCATCGTGACAACGGAAACAACCGTTCCAGTTCTTGTGACCGACGAAATCGGGATGCGAACGCCAGTCGGTTTTGACCTCAGGAAAAAAATTGCTGTGATAAATCTCCGTCGCGACACGGATGATGGGATCCGCCACGGCGGCATCGGGGTAAGCTTCGCGGAGAGACGCGGTGATGCCGTTTTCGGCGTCGGGCGTGGTCTTGTAATCTTTTACCAATGCGGCCACGACTTTCGATTTAACCCAGGGCGTTTTCCGATCGAGCCGGCCAGTGGTGAGAGCGTGATCGACGGCGTCGTTCGGTGTTTGGATGCGATGGGCCGGCCGGCTATGGCAATCCATGCAATCCATCCGCCGGACCTGGTGTTTGGCGGGATCGTCGGTGAACTCGGGCGTGCGATACTCGGTCACTACTCCCTGCGGATTCGTCATGCGAACCCACGAAATCGTTTCGAGATTTTTGTCCGTGGCGATGTATTCGATCTTGTTCGCGATATTCATGTGCCAGTGAATACCGCCCGGTGGCCCATTGCTCAGGTCGCCGCCGCCCACGTTTAAGAGCAGTCGCACCGCGAAAGGGGTGTTGTGTTCGTCGGAAAGGTAGTGCTCATAACTGCGCACGATGTTGCCGACGTAACGCTGTGGCCAATGGCATTGCTCGCAGATGGCTTGCGGCGGGCGCGGGTTCGCCTCACTGACGTAAATGGGCCGCGGGTAATCGTCCCGGATCGCGTGATAAAGCTGCTTTACGCCATTGAGCTTAGTTCGGAAGAACGCTGCTGCTCCTGGGCCGACGTGGCAATCGACGCACTCGACGTTTGCGTGGATGCCATGCTGCGACGTTACAAATTCCGGCTTCATCGGGACGTGGCAGCGCTGGCCGCAAAACTCGACCGATTCGGTATAATGATAGGTCTCGTAACTGCCGAGCGCGGTTACGAACAGAAATGCGGTCGCGCTCGCGGCGAAGATTACCAGGAGGCGGCGATCGCGACGCCGGGAAAGATCGATGCTGATTTTAAGCGGCTCATGCCGTTGCAGGGCCCGGCTCTCGCGGCGCCGCGCCAGGAAGGCTCCGATGATCGCAAGAACGAACCCGAAAAGGAAAAAGAGCGGCGCAACGAGATACGCGAGAATCCCAACGTAGGCGCTGGAATGCGTCGCGAACAGGTCGATCGCGAAGAGGAAAAGAAAGGCGAAGACCGCGCTGGCCGCGATCAGCAAGCCGATCCAACTGATCCAGTTTTGGAAATGACGTCGAAAAGAGCGGTGCGGCTGATCGACCTCTTCCATACGCCTGGGCGTGAGCGAGCGCGCGAGCGCGCCCGCGGCGGATTATTTCTTCAGTCCGCGCACGTAAGCCACCAGCGCCTTGACATCGGCGTCCGAAAGCTTGTCGCCAAAGGCTTTCATCTTGCCACTGCCGCTCTTGATGGCCTTGGTCGCGTCAGCATCACTGAAGCCTTGTTCCTTTGTGTAATTTTTCACGCCAAGTTTTTTGCCCATGGTGGTGGCGCCGCTGCCGTCCTTGCCGTGGCAGGAAGCGCAATGCTGGCTCCAATTCGCGGCGGCATCAGCACCGAACGCGACGCTGGCGCAGAACATCGCGGATGCGATTAACAAAGCAGTCTTACTCAGTTTTTTCATCGTCAGGTCTCCTTGGTTTTCCCTTTCGCGTTCAGTCTGAGAATCAGACCGAGGCGTGGCAATGAAAAAACCTATCCAGTTTTTTAGCAGCGGGGGAATTGGACCTTGGTCCTACTTCTTTCGGGATGCGGGCACAAGCGACGAACGTTGCTCATTTCCGGCGCTTGAAGTAGACGATAAGCAACAGCCCGTGGATCTTTCGACGACATACCTCGGAACGAAATTGCGCACACCGCTTGTGCCGTCGGCGTCGCCTCTTTCCGAGGGGATCGACAAGATCAAGTTAATGGAAGACTCGGGCGCGTCCGCGGTCGTCCTCCATTCCCTGTTCGAGGAACAAATGGAAGCCGCGCCCGGCGCGCAGCCGCCGGAGTTTCGAGTTACTCCGGAAATGTACCTCAAGCATATTGCGGAGGCGAAGCGCGCCGTCGCGGTCCCGATCATCGCCAGCCTCAACTGCACCACGCTCGGTGGCTGGATCCGGTATACGCGCGAAATTACCGAAGCCGGAGCGGACGCACTTGAGCTGAATATCTACAAGATTCCGACCAACCTGAAGGTAACCGGGTCGACGATCGAGAAGGGATACATCGATACGGTGCGATCCGTGCGCTCCACGACGACGATCCCGCTCGCGGTGAAGTTGAGCCCGTACTTCAGCAATTTCGCGAACATGGCGTCGTCCTTCGATGCTCTAGGCGCGGACGCGCTCGTCCTCTTCAACCGATTTTATCAACCGGATATCGACTTGGAAACGATGGATGTGACGCCGAATCTTACCCTGAGTGTTCCTACGGACATGCGCCTGGCGCTGCATTGGATCGGCATCTTGTTTGGAAAAATCCGCGCGAACCTGGCTGCGACCAGCGGGATTTACCAGGCGACGGATGTAATCAAGATGATCGCGGCCGGCGCCGACGTGACGATGTTATGCAGCGCGCTGATGCGCCATGGCATCCAGCATATTCAAAAAGTGGAGATGGAAATCGTGGCCTGGCTGGAAAAGCATAACTACAAATCGCTCGGCGAAATCAAAGGCGTCCTCAGCCAGGAAAATTGCCGCGACCCGAGCGCGTTCGAGCGTGCGCAATACGTGCACGGCCTTTCCAGTTACACCTCGTTGTTCCCGCTGAGGCGTTGAGTCTCAGCCAGTAGCGGAGATTTCGGCAACTTCGAGACCTTCGTACGTCTCCGCCACGATTTGATCGACCACCGCTTTCGTGTCCTGCGTTTTCTCCCAGACGGCAAGCTGGCGGTCCGCTCCGGTTCCCTCGCGCAGGATCTTTTCTATGTGCTGCATTTCGCGTCCGCTTCCCAGCTCGTCGACTTCCGGCGCGATGAATTCCAGGATTTCGTGGATCAAAGTGCGCGTGTCCACTTCCTGCTTGCGTCCGAAATCAATCAGCTTCCCATCCAATCCGTAGCGCGCTGCCCGCCAGCGGTTCTCGTCGATCACGCGCCGGGGATAAATTCGGAACGAAATATTTTGCCGGAGTAACTTGTGGAGCTTGACCACGACCGCCTGCATCATCGCGGCCAGGGCGATCGTGTCGTCCACCCCGGACTGCGCGTCGCAAATTCGAAATTCGATCGTGTTGAAAAAAGGATGGAGGCGAACGTCCCACCAGATCTTTTTCGCGTTATCGATGCAATTGGTCGAAACCAGGAGCTCCAAATAGTCTTCGTATTCGGAAAGGCTTTCGAAAACATCGGGGATACCGGTCCGCGGAAAACGCTCGAAGATGTTACGGCGATACGCCTTGAAGCCGGTATTCTGGCCGAGCCAGAAGGGCGAATTCGTCGAGAGGGCGTAGATGTGCGGGAGAAAATAACGCGCCTGGTTCATAAGCTGGATCCCTTCTTCGCGATCCGGGATTCCGATATGGACGTGCAAACCGAAAATCAGATTGGCGCGCGCGATCTGCTGCAGGTCGTTCACGATCGTGGCGTAGCGCTCGCCCGAAGTGATCAACTGATCCATCCAGTGCGAAAACGGATGCGTGCCGGCGGACGCGATTTGGAGACCGTCCCTGCCTGCGAGCCGCGCCAGCTCGCGACGCAGCCCAACCACTTGCCGCCGGGCATCAGCAACATCCTGACAAATCTCCGTGCCGAGCTCGACGACGGATTGATGCATTTCCGGTTTCACCTGTTCCTTCAGGATCATTTTTCCGTGAGCAAGAATTTCCTGGATGTGGGAACGCAGCTCGCGCGTTTCCGGATCGATGATCTGGAATTCCTCCTCGATGCCGAGGGTGAAAACGTGATCGTTCATCGGTCCGGCAGGCAGCGCCTTGTCGCTATTTATGCGAGACGAGTTTGGTTCGAGCTGCGTCGAGACGGCGGACCATGACTTCGCTCAAGCGCTTATGCAGCTCGTGGCTAAACGTCAGATCGTCATCCCGATGCTGCCGCAAAAGCAGACCGGAAAAACAAATCGCCGTGCAACGCTCGGTGGCCCGCGCATCGAAAGACCAGAGATAAGGCGGGAAAAGCCACGACCAACCGAGCGGCTCCCCGGCCGAGACGGTATCGACGACAACGGTTTTGCCATCGTCGCGTTTTCCTTCGAGAACGACCGCACCGGATTCAATGAGGTAGAAACCGCTGGCTGGTTCGCCTTCGCGTAAAATAATCTGGCCCGCATCGAATTCTGTCGGCGTCGCACAAAGCGCCAGGAGTTCGAGATGATGTCGAGTCATTCCCTTGAGGAAAGGATGCGTTGCGAGCCGCTGTTCGAGGTCCGGAAAACGAACAGAATGCGGTTCGCCGCGCAGTTTGTCCGCTTCACCTTCCGCGAGCCGCCAAACCTTGGAACCATCATGCAGCACTTTTGTCGGCGGCGGCCGAACGGAAATGTGAGTCGGATGGACCAGGTCGAAGTTCACAAAGCGCTGCGCTGGAAACGCGCGGAATTCCGTTTCGGCCTTCAAATAATCCAGAGCAACGGCCATGGCGATTTCGCCCGCGACTTCGATGGAATGGGAATCGCCCGGCGTGGACGCCTTGACGTGCTTATGCCGGTCGTGCGCTCTGACGGCTTTGTCTTCTACCTCAATCAGGAGATTAGCCGTGGCCTGTGGCGTGGAATGCGAGTGAGCGTTAAAAGCAAAACAGACGTGAGCGAAGAAGCAGTACGGTTGCGTGATCGCGAGCCGAGGCAGGTGGCGGGGCTGGGCCGGCGAGAAATGATGCGTCGGTTTGCAGGTCCCTTTCGATATTAAGAGCGCGTTTGCTTTCATGCCGCCAGTAAACAGCCGGCTGTGGATGGCGGCTCCACCGCCATTGTCATTTGCAGGGCAAAAATTGCGGCGACGCCATGGCGGTTGTTGGCGCGCCAACTGTTGGTCCCGCTGCGCGTTACTTCTTCAACGTCCTGACGTAGGCGACCAACGCTTTGATCTCTTCAGCGCTGAGTTTGTCGCCGAAAGCTTTCATCGTCGTCTTGCCATTTTCTTTCACGCCGTTCTTGATCGACTCTGTCGCTTTGGCGTCGGTGAACTCAGACTGCACTTTCGGGTCGGTCAGATCTTTCGCATTCAAGGTTTTTCCCATTTTGGTGTCGGCGTTGCCGCTTTTCCCGTGACACTGGGCGCAGTTGGCGTCCCAATTCGCTTTTGCATCGGCCGCGTGGAGTGAGACGGCAGAAGCCGCGAAGAGACTAATAATTAACGAGACGATTACTTTCATGGCTAATTCCTTTCAGGAGTTATTCAGGTTCCTTCTACTAGTCCCGGGGGAACGAACTTCAATTTATCCTTTGGACTGGGCCCACCGGGCGCGACTCGAAAACTGCGCCAGCGTTCGAGCGGCATCGCGGCGACGGCCATGAACGCGAGCTGGCTGATCATGAATCCAACCAGCCACGGAAACGCTTTCTGCATGAAACCGTAGGAATGAAGGCCGACGCCGAGCATGTTCACGCCGAACCAGGAGAAACTGGTAACGATGTTACCGAAGATTGCCATGATCATGAGCCCGCGTTGCCGGATGAATCCGCCCCAGCGCGCGTGCAAAATCACCGCGCACCAAAGAACGATCAGGACCGCGCCATTCTCCTTCGGGTCCCAGCCCCAGAACCGTCCCCATGATTGATCGGCCCAGATTCCACCGAGAACGGTGCCGACGAAACTGAAGAGCGTGGCGAAACAGACGACGCCGTAGGTCATGCGCGAAAGCGAATCGGCGGTTTCCTTTTTCAGCGAGCGAGTGAACACGCCGCGAATGATGTAAATCATCGCGAGCATGCCGGCCAAAAACATCGCAGAGTAACCGGTCGTGATCGCGACGACGTGAGTGGCGAGCCAGATATTGGTGTCGAGCACGGCCTGCAACATCTCGAGCGTGTCGCCGCTGCCCGCGAGATGATGCGCTATGATGAGCGTGATGAATCCGATCGCACCCGCACACGCCGCGCCGATGCCGTCGCGGAAAATTCGTTCGAGAATCAACGACACAATCACCGCGCCCCAACCAATGAAGATGGCGGACGAATAAAGATTGGTGACAGGCGGGCGTTCCTGCAGATACATGCGCGAAACGAGGCCGAAGGTGTGGAGCGCGATTGTGAGAAGCAGCAAATAAAACGCGGCGCGGTTCAGCGGCCGGTTCCAGGCGAGCCAGGAAAAACAGGCGAGCAGAAACGCGAGAACGTACAGCGCCATGCTGTTGGTAAAGGGATCGACATGGTTGAAAAGAAACTCGAACGACGTCCGCTTCGTGGCAGTGGGCTGCTCTTTTGAGAACCAGTCGCGCAGTGCGACGACTTGTTGATTGAAGGTCTGTTGGTCGCCGCTGTGATACGCGTCGCCAAGTCGGGCGTAGGCCTGCACAACCGGATGAATTTCGCCGGTGCGCACCGTTTGGACGAGGCTTTCACCGATCGAGAGCCATTGCGCGCCGTTCGTTGATGGGATCGCCAGCAGGTAGGCCGTGCTCGACAGATTCTCGTAGCGCTCGATGAAGGCCGCGACGCTATCGAGCTTCGATTTGTCGAAGGTCTCGCCCTTTTCGCGCTGACGCGCTGCCTGTGCGGCGGGTGGGATCGCGGCGACGTAGGCTTGGAGCTCCTTCGAAAAATCATGCGCGTCTTCGGGGCGCAAACTGTTCTTTAACCGCTGAGAGAGAATCAGCGCGTTTCGCAAATTCAGGATCGCGCTCTGATACGCGGAGCGCTCCACCGATTCGAGTTTGTCAGCCTGTTCGCCCTGCTCGTCGATCTGTTTCAGAAATGGCGTCAGTTCCGTGAGGCTGAAATATTTTCGGTCGCTCTGCTCCCAACCAAACAAGCCCAGCACTTCCGAATTCTGAATGACGAACACCGGATAATCGTCCGCGGCCTCGGGTCGGAAGAGCAGGTCCGCCAGCCATCGAATCGCGGTCAGCTCTTCGCCGTTCGCCAGCGGAAGCGTTTGTTTTCCGTGAACAATGAGCAACGAATTGCGCGCAACGGTGTCGAGCGGTTTGATCCGGCCACCCACGAGCACCGGAATTTTTCCGAACGCGACAAGATCCGGCTGATCGCGTTCTGCCTTCGGCGGAAACCAGCTCGCCGCCACCCACGCGGCCGCGAAAAGCAAAACCAACCAGGGAAAAAATCGTTTCATGCCATCACAGGCCTTCGGCGCCGGGAGAAACCGACGAGATGATATCCGAACTGCATTAGCAAACCCGCCGCGACAACGATACACGCCACATAAGGCGCAATGAAGCTCGGATTCCGCACCACTTGCAGGATCGAGGTGCGATCGTCCTTCTCGAAACCGGCCTGGTAATAAGTTTCGCCGCGATAACGAAGCGGGTGATTCATGTAAACAAGGACGTTGCGATTCACGGAACGCTCCGGATCGATCAACGTCACCGTGCTCGCGAAATTCTTGGGAATGTCGGTCCCGACGTAACGCTCGTGTGTGAATTTCTGGAGCGTGACGCTATACGGTTTGTAATAGCGCGCCGGCCGCATGACCAACTGCCAGGTGCGGCCGTCGGTGGAAAATGTTTGCGGCGCACCGAGCGCATCGGAGGCAAGCCAGGTTCCGAGCGAGGCTCCTTTCGCGGGAATAATTTCGACTGCGGCCGTAACGAGATCGCGCTCATTCACGCCGGTCGCGCGCGGAGCTGGTTCCACGACAACCTGCGCGCCCGGTCCTTGATTCGCGACCGACTTCAGCGTCACGCCGCTTTCGTTCATCATGTGCAGCCGGGAATTCTGATAATAATGCCGGACCACGATCCGAAACGGCAGGCTCTTGTGCTCGATCGTTCCGCCGCGGCGCAGGACCGCTTCCGGAATTGCGGTCACCTGATCGAACTCGGGATTCGACGTGTCGATGACGGCGAGCTCCATTCGGCGCGGATCCTCCGAATAATTCTTCGTATCGCCCGTGCTCAATCGCATGTGGCTCTCGACCGCGAACAGATCGGTGAACAATCCACCTGCGAGCATGATGATGAGACCGGCGTGAGTGAGATGAATCCCGAATTTGCGCCACGCCCATTGAAAACGTTTCGCGTGCGCCGCGAGCAGGTTGATCAGCAGGACTGCGCCGATCAAATGGCCGCCCGGGAAAATTGGAATCTGAAAACCGTTTCCTTCCGCCGGCCACCAAACGAAGAAACTTTGGAAATAACGCTGCTGCGCTTCCCAAATTCCCAAGTGGACTTGCGAAATGGTTCCCGCGAAAATCAGCGCCATCGCCGCGACCAGACAAACGATCGTCAACTTGAGTGACGTGATGACGTTGATCAGTTTTCGCAGCATGGCCTAGAGGCGGATCGATTGAAGGAAGGCAACGAACTTCGGTTTCTCCTTCTCCACGAGATTCGGCGGACCGGTTAATTTGAAAAACCACGCGCGTCCGCCCTGGCGCGCCCAGCCTGCAAGCACGCGCGCACTTGGACCGCTCATATCGATTGTGTCGATGCGAACATCGGCAGCTTGCACCGATGTGATCATCGGCTTGAGCAGCTCGGCGCCGATCGCCGGCAAGCCGATCTGTTGCCGCCAGCGATTCACGTTCTCGACGTCGCCACCGCCTTCGCCGGGAAACGTCACGACGGAAATATCCGCTTTCTCGCCGTTCTTCTCCGCCGCGAAACTTGCGTAGCGCATGGCCGACGCGGGGGCAGGGGACCAGCCCGCCGGGACTTCCCATTTTATTTCCGGCTTATCGGAAGTGACCGGGGGCACGTTTGTATTCGCGGTCGAGGAATCCGGAGCTGAAGCGCGCGAGGCTGCGATCCATTTCAAGAAATTCTCCTTCTCCGCACCGACGAGCGTTGTGTTTCCGCGCATTTTGAAAAACGCGGTGCCGTTCGCGTCCGCCGCAATCGCGCCGACGATTCGTCCGTCCTTGGTCGCGTCGCCGTTTTCGGGTTGGCCGGAAAGATCCACGACGGCGACTTCGCCGCGCGCCGTCGGCAACGGCTGAATCATGCCCTTCAATTTCTCCTCGGTGATCGGAGCTTGCACGAGCTGACCTAACCAGCGGTTGACATTATCCAGGAGATTGCCTGCCGCGGGTCCGAGCACGACGAAAGAGATGTCGGCGACGGCTCCGTTCTCGCCGTGGACGAGAAAACTGGCCTGGCGCATTTGCGAAAGAGGCTGCGCTTCCCAGTTCGGCGGAACCAAGGCCGTCGGTGCTGCGGTTGATAAGGCGGACGGCGACGAAGCATTTGTCGGCATCAAAGCTTCCGGCGCCGGCGTGCTCTCGAGCGGCGCCTTGGCGATGCGATAAACTTTGATCTGTTCGTCTTTCCTCTCGCACGCGCCGAGCACTATTGCCGTCGTGATTATAAGAGACACTGCGGCCGCCCTCATTCCCAAATGTCGCATCAAACCAACCGTAACTAGAAGCGGAATTGCAGGCTCGAGAAGACCGCGTGCGCGTCGTAATTATTGTGGCCGCCGGAGGTTTCGTCGCGATAACGGTAGTAACCGTACTGCAATTTCAACCGCACGTTCTTGCTAATCTGCCTGCCCAACGTCGCTCCGACGGTGTGTTGGGTTGCCCCCGCGCCATAGGGCATTCCAACGATCGAGTTGCCTTCGTAATTGTCGGCGCGGTAATACGAATACTCCGCATGAAGGTCGGTCTTATCGTCGACGGAGAATCCCGTCGCGATGCTGGCGGTCCAATAATCGCTCTGTGAATCGGCAATGCTCGGCATCGTGTTGCCGGTGAAAATGATGTCGGCCGGTGTGTCGGTCTCGTCCTTCACATAAGAGAAAGTCCCCTGGAAATAAAGCCGGGCCGTCGGATTCCAAGTGACGGTTTCACTGAAGATGTGCTGGGTGATCGTGGCCGTCCGCATTTCGTCGTAGATGATATTGGTGAGCCCCGGACCAACCGCGGTCGGCGAGACGGCCCACTGGCCGTCGATATTCGCTCTGACGTAATCGTATCGCGTCACGAATGACACCGTGCCGGCTGCCTGGGGGATTTTCGGCCGCCAGGTCATGCGGATATTGAAATCATTCGTCTCCCATTCCTGGTGAAGGAGGCGCTGATTATGTTCCGCGCCGGAGACCGGCGGCACGGCCACCTCCGAGATGAAGTTATTCTCGTAGTCAGCGTTCTTATAATAGTACTGGCCTGCGAAGTTGAGCTCGGCGAGCGCGTACCAGTTAAAGCCAGCCGTATATTTCTGGGAGAACAGCTCGGTATCCTTGTTCTCTATTCCTTCGTCTGTCCCGCCGACGATCTCGTGCTCCTTGATGCTGCCCCATTCTTCCGTCCAATCGCCGCGCACATAGAAGGTCCAATGTTCGACGCCGGTGTAACGCAGCTCGAACGTTTCCGCCACGTTATCGAACTCATCATTGCTATCGGCTTCCCGCGGCGTGGGATTCGGGAGATTGTGGAAACCGCCTTGCGGATTCGTGGGGGAAAACGGCGCGGTGTTGCCGGTGGTATTCGTGTCCAGGAAAGTATTGAGCGTGTCTTTGTTCTGGTGCGTATAACGAAATCCGGCCAGAGCAGTGAGATTTTTTACTGGAATCCACATCACGTTGAGATTGCCGACGTGCTCATGACTCTCGGAGATGCCGGCCAAGTTCAACGTCCCGTGATCGTTCGATTGCAGCGTCAGGATTGGATCGCCGTACATCGTGTCGTAATCGCTGCCGATGATGCGCGTCCCTGAAATATCGGCGTCAAACGTCGTGTAGGAATAAGCGCCAGTGAAGGAAAGCGAATCGGTCGGTCGCGTTTCCACCGAGAAATGGCCGTTGAAGGAATCGGCGTCGGTCGCGTCGCGCTGAGTAATGAAACGTTGGGCCCCGGGCGCGGCCACGATCGGCGGCAGCTGTCCCGCGCCGCGCAACAATTGCAGTCGATCGTCGACCTCGCTGCGTTCGTAACGCATCCCGGCGGCGAGATCCGTGTTTCCGATGGTGTGCGTGATGTCGAGGGTGAAGATGTCGCGGGTCTCGTCAATGTCGCGAAACGCGGGCGCGAGTTTCCGGCTCGGATTTGTCGGCAGAAACGTCAGAGTCGAATCACCCCAGATCGTCGAATCCTTCCGGCCATTCCGAAAGATCCGCGAGTAGTGGAAGGTGATCTCCGGCCATTTCGGAATACGCAACCCCAGCTCGATCCAGGCTTCGCCGCGATCCAGTTCATCTTCCGGATGCGTCGGTGGGAACCACAAACCGGTTCCCGGGAAGAAACCGCCATTGCCGTCGTACCAGGTCCGAAACTCGGTGTAACCGGCTTTCACATAACCGACGTCGGTCTGGACGAAACTTATCGTCGCGTCGAAGTCATGCAGCTCGAGCAGTCCGTGTCCGTCGATGGTCAAAGTACCTTTATCCATCGTCTTCTCGTAATGCAGATCCGAGATTCCGCCGAAGACGTCCCCCGAAGTATGGTGCGCCTGCTTAAACTGCGCGTCATCACCCGCCACGTTGATGCCGCCAATCGTCAGCTCGATCCAGTTCGTGGCCGAACTTTCTTCCTCCGCAGCCTTCGTGGTGCCGTTCTCGGTCACGGGTGCTTTGTTATCATCGGCGCGAAGTGACGAAATCCCAAGCGCGATCGCGAGCGAGCAAGCGACGTTGAGACAAGTCCGTTTCATTAGTAACGCAAATGAGCGTTTACCTGCGAACCGTGGATGGCTTCGTGGCAGCCGGCCGACCAGCAGGTGCCTTGTTGCAGGCGCGTCGAGTGATCGCTGTCCCCGATGAAAATCTTGCCGTCGCTGGTCTGCTGTTGGAAATGGCACTTGAGGCAGAGGGTGGCGTTGCGCTGAGTGAGCATTCGCTGGTTCACCGATCCATGCGGCGAATGGCAACTGAGGCAGCCTTCGCGGATCGCTTCGTGTTCGAAGACGAACGGCCCGCGCTGCGCGGTGTGGCATTGGAAACAGGTTCCGTTCGCGCTCAGCAGCATGGTGCTGCCGCCTTTCACACTTTGCGGTCCGTTCGTGCCGCCGCCTCTGATGGCGTCGCCTTTATGCGGGTTGTGGCAATCGGAGCAGCTGACCTTGCCTTCCAGGACCGGATGATGATGCGGCAACTGGAATGCGGCCCGCACTTCGGTGTGACATTGGAAACAAGCGTCGGGCGATTTACGCGGGTTGATGATCTTGCTCTTTTCGCCGCCGCTCTGGACGTGGAGGCTGCCCGGGCCGTGACACGATTCGCAGCCGATGCTCTTGGCGTTGTCGCCCTGGGCCTTCAGCCGCGAGTGCGTCGCCGTCCGGAAATCTCGCACGATCGCTTCGTGGCAGGTGGCGCATTCTTCCGAGCCGACGAATTCCGCGCCCGGAATACTCGGCGGCGCCATGATCGCGTGCGTCGTTTCGAAGTTGCTGCACGAAAGCAACACCAGAGTGAGCGCGGCTCCGCCGCCGACGACCCACCAGAGCCTTTCGCGCTTGCCGATGAACCATCGAGTGAACCTCGAATGCAGCACGGCGGTAAGTCTGGCAGACCGTCGATTCGATTGGCTACGCATTTTCACCGGTATAATTCCGGGACGCATTCCGCCGCGATCAGGTCTTTCTTCGCACCGCCGCCCGATATTCCGTCGGCGATTTGCCGGCGAATTTTTTGAACGTCCGATTGAATTGCGACAGCGATTGGAAGCCGGTCGCGAATGCGATTTCGCTTACCCGCAGATCGGCTTCCTGCAATCGCGCCGCGGCTTTCTCGAAGCGCTGCCGCGCCACATAGCGTACGAAAGTCGTCCCGGTCGCCTCCTTGAACTTCTCGCTGAAATAATTCGGGCTGGTGTGCACTGCCCTCGCGACTTTGCCTAACGAAAGCTCCTCGTTGGAATGGGCGTGAATAAAATTCCGCGCCTTCCAGATCCGCACCGGTTCCGCGCCGTTGCCATTCGTATGATGTCCCGCTGTGTCTTTCTTCATTTTTTCTCCTGGAGAAAGACAACCTACGAAGCGGAAGGACACTCTCCCTTCCTTGGCAATCACCGATCCGATCTTGTTCAGGGCAGGCATCGTAGAACCCGGCGGTCCGCTTCAAGGAAAAAAGAACGGCGCCGCCCTGTATAGTGGACTTTGGTCCTACAACGGCGCCGACGAGCTGGCGCGGTATCGCCTGAACCAGCTTGTCGATCCGGAGCGAGCCGAGATTTTTCGGGACAATCGATTGACGCCGCGCGGCCAGCCCGCCTAACTTCCGGCGTGCCAGCCAAACCCTCGGCGCTCGTCGATACGCGCGTCATTTATTGCGGCGATAATCTGGATCAGCTTCGCAAGCTGCCGGATGGCTGCGTCGACTCGATCTACGTAAACCCGAGGTTCAACTCGAACGGAGACAGGTCATCCGTCCTTAGGACACTAGGCATTCGCCCGGATTCTGTTGTCTAGGCCGTCGAACAGTCGTCGGCCGTGAGATAATTTCTTAACATTCCCGGGATCGACGTTTTCAAGGATTTCGTGAGCTTGGCCATGCCGATATCGACCTTTCTTTGTATCCTTGGTCGCGGCCACAAGAGCAGCCAGAACATTAGCTTTCGTCCTAGTCTCTAGATTACTCGTGGGCAGGGCGTTTCTGCGAAACCCTCTTCCAAAGAATTGCTCGAGCGCATTTGGATCAGACAACAGCCAAGTTTCAACAGATTCGACCATGAGAAACAGATCATCCTCGATGGCACCCTCCGGTTTCTCCCAACCGTCGCCTGCGCGGGCGGCAACAACATCCCAACTCGTATGACCTGCCGGAACCGGACATTCCGAATCAACAAGTAGAACACACAAATCCCCTGGATATTGTTGGCGATGACCAACGAATCGTGCATAGACATTACCTCGGCTTTTACCACGAATTACATCGAGAGTCTTAAAGTTATAGTCGTGGGCGAGTTCACGAAGTTCCCGCAAAAACTTCCCCCATCCGCGCCGGAAATCTTTGTCCGCAGTATGTCCTTCTGCGCCGCCTTCAATATAAACCCTAACTACCACCGATTCCCCCCCAATTCGCCACTACTCCAAAGCTCTCCAAGTGAGTGGTTTTCCCGCCATTCAACGTATTCCCTTTGAGTGAAGCAGCGGACAAAAGAGCCGGTCGCTGCGGAGTTGAATGCGAATAAGGCGTCGAAGTCGTCCTGCAAAGATGTCAAGAGATGTTCTGAATGAGTGCTGATAATTAGCTGAGACCGGTCCGCCGCCGTTACGATCATTCTCGCCACCATACGGATCATATCGGGATGCATTCCCAATTCCGGCTCCTCAATACAAATTAGAGGAGGGAGATCTTCTTGTAACAGAATGGCTGCCAGCGCGAGGAAACGGAGGGTCCCGTCCGACAGCCGATCTTGCGGCACCGGGCTCTTAAATGGAACTTCACTAAGCTCAAGACCTATTCGTCCAAACATCAACTTGGTGGTATAATCTCTGTAAGTTTCTTTCACTTCTCGCAAAAACTGCAGGATAGATTCATGAGCCTTCGTGTTTGCGAGGGCATTGAGGGCAACCGGCAAATCGTGCATGTCTTCGGAAAGCTGCGTATCAGACCGGTCCGCTGTGGCAGCATCTCGAAGTTTCGAAGTCCGGCCAAACGTCCATTCCGAGTAAATACGACAACCGGAATACAGCTGCGCTATACGAGTGATTTCCGGAAATTGAGAAGTGTCTCGGATTTGTCCAAGTATGGACTGAAATGGATTGTATTCGGTCGGGTCCAAGTTTCGTTCCCGACGCCTTTTCCCGCCCGCGATAGATAGCATCGCTTGACTGCGGTAAGACCCAATAAAGTACGGCGCGTGATCTGCCCCCCCTATGTCTTCGGTAGCTATATCGATAAGCTCTTCGAGCTGGGCACGCGCATTTAGTGGTGGCCCTAGACGCAACTGATGTCGAACAGGCTTCGGCAACTCCTCCGGCCAGACTATGAGGTCGAGCGTGCCTGAACCCGACAGTTTATCCAGACCCTTAAAAAGCCAATTCTCGAGACCGCCACGAGCGAACACCTGTTGAATATCGCGGGGCGCCTCGCGAAAAACGCGCAAGCAGTCGATCAGATTCGATTTCCCTGACCCGTTGGGTCCAACCAACACATTCAGCTTACCGAAGCGAAAAGTTGTCTCTTCGCCGAATGAGAGCAGTCCTTTGATACGCAATTCCTGTAGAGGCGGTTCGCCCAGTTTCCTTGCCGCACTTTTCAACAGTAACTGGTCCGCTGTTACAGTCTGAACTTTATGCGGAGTTCGATATGGGCTGATCCGACCGGCCCGGCTTGCGATGTCTTCAGTTTCGGTGTGTGCGCGAAACTCTTCGAAACGGACGTCGCTGTTTTCATGAGTTTCGAAAAGCGTTTCGAAATCACGACTCCGCGGCGCTCCTGGCCCTTCAGCGTAGCCAAACTCATACGCAAAAATGTCGATAACTTCTTCGACATTCGGGCTCGCTGTAAGAAAGCCGTATTCGCGGTATAGAAATATCGCAAGATCGCCTGCGCTCATGCGCTGCCCAAACAAGAGGTGTTCTAAGGCAAGTCGAGCGTGGTCTGGGGGTAGCGTGTATCTACGCGACTTCACCTCGACAACCTGACTAAACGCTTGCCCCGGCCGGATTGATGTTGCCGCGTATGTTCCGGCGACATTTGGATTTAACCAGAGATTTTTGTCGGTCGGTCTAGGATTGAAGGGTTTGATGTAAGGGGCGCCAATGGGATGACCTTCGACATGAAAAAATCTATCGAAAAAGTCTCGGAACTTTGGATGAAGGTTGTCTAGCCGTCCCAGTTGTGCCGCCCTTTCTTGGAGATGTAAATATCCAGCAAACATCACATGCGTCGGTTGAGCGCGGATGCGATGCAATGACTGCGCGATTGAAGAGATGGTCGAAACAAACGTCAAAACAACTCTCCTTCACGGGTGGATGGCGCCAAGTCGACTCCAATCGCGAATCTGTTCATTTCGGCTGCAACATCTAACGTAGTTCCAGTGCCCATAAAAGGATCAAGTACTACCCCCGCGGTCGCCGGAGCGTGGCAATTGCAACTCTTCTTAAAGCCGAGCGACTTCCACTTTGCGAAAGTAAACTCGCGGAAATACCCCTTCAGAACGCTCTTCGCATGACTCGCGAGCTCCTGAATGCGCTTAGCGTTCTTGTTTGTTCCGGTTTGCGTCGACTTCGCCTTGCCGGCATCCGAAATGCCGGTGGCCCGGATAGCTGCAAAGTGTTCCTCCGTCAGACCGTGCTTCGCGGCGAGTGCTAGCGCCCGTCTCGCCTGCGGACGATCCAGGTCAAGATCTTTCATTGTTCGCTCGACCTGCCGAAACCACGGTCGCCCGCATTTACTGCATACCTTCTCAGGACATGCCAACAAGATCGCGCGCCGGGCGATCTCTCGAGGAAAAGGCGCGAGGTGGCTCCCCGTATTTCGCTCGGGAGGAATCGACCAGACGTCCCCCGGATTTGCTCCTCTACCTTTCTCGCTGTATTTCGCCGCATATCCGAAGAGGTCGTAGTAATAGCCGTTTTTTGCGAAATGCAGAATGTATTCGTGCCTTCCGACCAGGCGATCGCGCGCTGGGTCTGGCATCCCACGCCCTACTTTTAACCAAATAATTCGATTGCGTACCATCCACTTCGGGTGACGGGAAACAGCGGCGGTCTCGATAAGGCTGGGGATGCTTTGAAGGCTTTTCTTCCGATACGTATCGCCGATGTTAAGAAATATCGAACCGGTCGGCCGGAGAACGCGGTGCCACTCCTTCATCGCCTCAACGATCGCGTTGACATAATCTTCGGGCGTGGCTTCCTGCCCAATCTGACCTTTCAGGCCATAGTCGCGTTTTCGCCAGTAAGGAGGAGAGGTAACAACCAAATCAACTGAAGCCGCTTTCAGGAATTGCAGCTTTCCGGCGTCCGCCTCAAATATCTGTCGAGGGGCATGCATGTCGCGGACAACGACAGGAGATCCGGCGCTCGTGCGCGTTCGGGTCCGGGACGACATGCTAGTGGAGTGGCCTGCTACGATATTTGATGGGCGGCAAACTACACCAGCGTGTCGCGGGTTGGCAATGGTTCGCGGATGGGCAGGGATTCGAACCCTGGTTGCCTTTGGGGCAAACACGCTTTCCAAGCGTGCGCATTCAACCGCTCTGCCACCCATCCCGGCGATTCCAAATATAGAGTGCTGGTTGGCAGATGCACACGAAAGAGCTGTTTGAGCGCGGTTAGGCGTTAGGCGAGCAAAAACGCGATCAGAATTATCCGCCGACCGTCACGCTCACCGGCTTGCTTCATTGGCCGACGCGGTTGTCGCCGACGCGGTAAATGGCTTGATAAGTCCATTTCACGGGCGCGGACGGGAATGGCTGCGTGTCGACGTACCCGGGAGTGGTATCGAAGGCGGGGGCGACGAAACCCTGGCCGCGGTCGACTTGCAGTTCGATCTGGTCGAAGAAGTTCGCGAAGCCGCCCCAATCCCAACCGATGTCTCCATAATATTCTCCACGTGCTTTTCCACGGTGCGCACGCTGCACCGCAGCAATTTCGCGATCTCGCGATTGCGTTTGCCACCGGCTATCCAGCCGAGGACTTCAGCCTGGCGCGGGGTCAGCGGCCCGAGGGCCGAAAGCGGCACCGATTTGATGTCGGTAGCGGAGAGGCCTGCGTAGACTTTGGATTTGCTGGGAGGCATGGAGGGTCGCTCTTTGTAACCGGAAACCGTGCCCGCCGCAATTCGTGTAAATACGTAGAGGGAGAGAAGGCGGGACTGAATGAAGCCTCCTTCGATCCCTGCGCATGAGTTGCGAAAGGATGCGCATTTGTTGTCCGCCGGAGTGGGAGGCTGTCGGACGGACGGCACAATTTTTGGAGAGGGAAAAACAAGGGGCGCGTATCGCGATCGCGGAACGTCCGCAAGGTTGTTTCATGAAAACGACGACGAAAAAGCAAATGCGGAGAATCGTCGGTGTTGCCGCCGTCGTGGTCGTTCTTCTTTTCGGGTCGTCTCTTCTGCCGGCGGCCCGACCGAAACCAGAGCAGCAAAGCAGGCAGACGGTGCCGGGCATCGTCACGCCAATGGGTGAAGTCTTGCGGGGTGTGCGCGGAAAGAACGAAATCGCGCTCACGTTCGATGCGGGAGCCAATGCGGAATGTTTCGACGACTTGATCGCGGCTCTGGAATCGGCGCATGTTCACAGCACGTTTTTTATCACGGGAAATTTTGCAGAACGCCACGAGCCCTGCGCCAAGGCGATCACGAAGCATGGACACGAATTGGGCAACCACACCTGGAACCACGCGGACCTGACCAAACAATCCGACGCGGACGTCCGGGAAGAAATTACGCGGGCGGAAATGTTGCTGACGGAAATCTCGGGACAATCGCCGCGGCCCCGCTTACGCGCGCCGTTCGGAGAGCGGAACGAACGTGTGCTGCGCATCGCGGCGAATCTCGGCTACCGGTCGATCTATTGGACGATCGATAGTCTCGACTCGCTCGAGCCGAGAAAGACGCCGGAATTCCTCATCGACCGAATCACGAGCAGGAGTGACGCAGAACTCGATGGCGCGATTATTTTGATGCACGTCGGCGAGAAAAGCACAGCCGACGCACTGCCGGCGATCATCTCCAATCTGCCAGGCCGCGGATTCCGGCTGGTGACCGTATCCAATTTGTTGCGATCGGCTCCGATCTCGCACTGACCCGAGTCGGCCGAAAACGCCTGCGCAAGAAATGGCGAACCTTTCGCAAGAGGTGCGGAGCTTTGTCCGGCCTTCGCTTCATTCTATTTCCAGAAAGAAAAAATCATGAAACCGGAAACGCCAATCACCACGGAAGATTCACATGAGCTGTTCGGCCTGAGCGCGGTTTTCATCGGGCTCGGAATTCTCATTCATCGCCTGTTTTTTCTCGTCGCACTCATCTTCGTTTTTGTCGCGGCGCTGAGGCGGCTGTCGGCGCAGATCGCCGGTTCAATTTTCCATCGCCGGTGTTTTTGAACTCGAACCAACCAGCCTAACGAATCATGAACGCACAAACTCTCCTGACCCAAACACCGGTGCCGGTCCGGTGTTATCCGCCATCCGATCTCCAACCGCGGACGATGCGCGCTAATGTTTTTCGCGGGCCGAACCAGATCCAGGTTGAAGAAGTCCGGCGGCCGAGGGCTGGCGTTGGCGAAGCGGTTATCAGGATCACGCTCACGACGATCTGCGGCACGGATCTCCACATTTTGCGCGGCGAATATCCAGTGAAGCCGGGGCTCGTTATCGGCCACGAGCCAGTGGGCGTGATCGAGGAGCTGGGCGAAGGCGTGACCGGTTACGAAATCGGCGATCGCGTCATGACGGGTGCGATCACGCCGTGCGGGCAATGCCGCGCGTGTCTCTCTGCGCAATGGGCGCAGTGCGGACATGGCGAAGGCCTGGAAGCGCTGGGTGGCTGGAGGTTCGGCAATACGATCAATGGTTCGCAGGCCGAATATCTTCTCGTGCCGAATGCGCAGGCGAACCTGGCGAAAATTCCTGATGAGTTGAGCGACGAACAGGTGGTGCTTCTCGCAGATATCGCGTCGACCGGATTCAGCGGCTCGGAATCGGCGAAGATCAAAATCGGCGACAGCGTGGTTGTTTTTGCCCAAGGCCCCATCGGACTTTGCGCCACGGCGGGTGCGAAACTGATGGGTGCCTCGTTCATTGTTGGCGTCGAGAGCGATCCTGTGCGGATGAAGATGTCGCGGCGAATGGGAGCCGACGTCGTGCTGGATCCGAAGCAGTGCGATGTCGTGGCGGAAATAAAACGCCTAACGAGTGGTGGCGCCGACGTCGCGATCGAAGCGCTCGGCCTTCAGGAGACATTCGAAGGCGCGCTGCGTTGCCTACGACCCGGCGGAACGTTGAGCAGCCTCGGTGTTTACTCCGGCAAACTTCAAGTTCCTTATGATGCGTTCGCGGCCGGCATCGGCGATTACAAAATCGTGACGACACTTTGCCCGGGCGGCAAAGAACGGATGCGCCGGCTGATGTCGATGGTCCAGACGAAGCGGTTCGATCCGACGCTGCTCCTGACGCACAGCTTCACGCTCGATCAAATCGTTGAGGCTTACGACCTGTTTGGATCGCGGCGTGAGGGCGTTCTGAAAGTCGCCATCCGGCCGTGAACTCATCCGTGGGACATTATATGCCGAACAAATTCGTAGAGCGTGGTGAGGCCGATCAGAAGGACCAGGACAAGGACAATTTTGCGGAAACTCTTTTGTTCGATCTTATTCAGCAAAAGCTTGCCGGTATAGGAACCCGCGAACGCGATCGCAAAAAGCGCGGGAATCAACCAGAAGGATTCGGCCGTCAGGAAACCGCTGCGTAGGTAGACAATCATCCGGCTGAGGTCGACGCCGGAATCGATCGCGGCTGAAGTAGCGACGAACATATTTTTCTCCAAATCGAAAGCGCCGAGGGCGAGGCCGCGAATCGCGCCACCGGTGCCGATTACTCCAGCGAGAAAGCCTGCGGCGCCGCCGGCAGCGACCGCGTTGAATGGATGCGGTGACAATTTTGTTTTGGGCCGAATCAGAAAGAACGTGCTGAACGCGATCAGAAAAATTCCGAGAATCAGCTCGGTATATTTGAATTCGAGTCTAGTGCTGAGGTAGGCGCCGAGAATTACGAAGAGCGTGCTCGGGATGCCGAGCAGAAGGAGAAGGCGCCATTGCACGGCGTGGCGAAACAGAACCAGCTTTGCCGCGTTGCTGAAGACGTGGAGGATGGCGGTAAGTGCCAGGACTTCGTGGAAGTCGAAGAAAAATCCGGCGAGGGGAACGAAGAAGACTGACGAGCCGAAGCCCGCGATCGTCCCCGCGATTTCGGAGACAAACGCGAGCAGCAGAAACAGCAACGCTGACATGCGTCGCCAGTGTTTCGAGTGCGTCCGGGTTTTTCAAGGGAACACAGCGGGAAAACAAGAAAGGCCCGATGTTTCGCAAGCGAAGAGGAGCGGGCTACCTGCGCGCGGTCATGTTTGAGCCATGAAAACGGCAACTCTTCCGGTTACTCGACGGTTCCCGCGCGTCTCCTGCCGAATCCGTCCAAGGACGACAAAGATCGAGAACCTCAAAATCAAGAATGTGCTCGCGCCCGTCGATTTCTCCGAGCGTTCAATCGAGACGCTGGAACTCGCGGCCGGGATCGCGAAACAATTCGGAGCGAATCTGCACATCGCTCATGTTTACGAGCGCGACATGCCGGTGACGACAGTCATGGCCATGCCGCTCGCGCTGCCTCCGGTCGAAGTGGCGCCAGGCGTGCGACGCCATTTGAAGGATGTCGCGAAAAGAACCGGGATCGAATTGCGGCCGGCGTTCCTTCACGCGGTAGAAGGAAGGCCGTTTGAGGAGATTTGCCGGCTGACGCGTGAGCGCGAAATCGATTTGATCGTGGTGGCGACGCGCGGCAACACCGGGCTCAAGCATCTGCTCCTCGGGAGCACGGCCGAACGGATCGTGCGGTATTCGCCTTGTCCGGTGCTGGTGGTGCATCCGCGGTTGCATGACGGAAAACGTATGATGCGCTTCGAGCGGATCCTGGTGCCGGTCGATTTTTCTGCGTGCTCGCTCAAAGGACTCGAGTACGCGAAGCGGCTCGCGAAGCAATTCGGCTCAAACTTGACGGTGCTCAATTCGGTTGCGTTTCAGTACTACATCACGAGCGATGAATACGCCCGATACGATCTGCCGTTGCTGATGCAGCAGGCGGAAAAGGCTGCTCGCCGTCAAATGCGGGAGCTACTCAAGAAGAAGGATTGGGAGGAGATTAAAGTAACGCCCTCTCTGCAAATTGGGCATGCTGGCCAGCAAATTTGTGCGCGGGCGGCGGCGCAGCACGCAGACCTGATCGTGACTTCGACTCACGGCACCACCGGCTTCAAACATATTCTGGTGGGAAGCACCGCGGAGTACGTTGTTCGCCATGCCACCTGCCCTGTGCTCGTAGTTCCGAGCCATGACCGGCCGCGCCCGGACTCGGTGAAGAAGAGGTAGCGAGAAATCGTGGGCCCTAAACCCTACGGTCCGCGATCGTAGATTTCGACGATCCCGACGCCGGTGCCGCTATTCACTCCGGACAGAATCGCGGTATAAGCACCTGGCGGTTCCGACACTGCCATGGCGGATTCCTTCATGTTAGAAGGCGCGAGACCGGCGGCAATGATCTGCGCGGCTTGCGCCGGATCATCGGTCCAGTTGTCGTTCGACTGCAGGAGCGTGCCGTTGTTATCGCGCAGCTCGAGCATCGGATCGGGCAATGGATTGGTGACGCCGAATTGGCTCAGGCTCGGACCGAGCCCGCGGATCACGATGCGATCGTTGCCGCCGTTGTTACCGAGAATGAACCCGGCGATCACGACGCTGTTGCCGGTCTTGACGAACGCGCGTGTACTCAGGTTCCCGAGCTTCGAGGCGGCGCCGCTACTCACATCGTAGATTTCAACAAGGCCAATGCCTGCGCCGTTGTTGTTGCCACTAACGATCGCGGTGTATTGGCCGGGATTAAGCGTTACATCGATGGCGGCTTCCAAGTCGTTGGTCGGCGCCAGTCCATCGGCGATAAGCGTGGCTTCTTGCGAATCGCGCCAGTTGTTATTGGTGATGGTTCCGAAAGAACCCTGGCCATGGACCTCGAGAACGGGATCGGCCAGTAGCTCGGAAGGCGAGAATCCGAACTTGGTTAACGACGGTCCGAGGCCTCGGATGACGACGTGTTTCGGAACGTTGCCGCTAATAATAAATCCACCGATGCCGACATTATCTCCGGTATCGACGCGCATGCGCGTGGAGAGATTCAGCGCTTGAGTGACAGGCGTCGCGGTAGCTGTCGCGGTCGCTGTTGCTGTCGCCGTAGCTGTGGCAGTAGCTGTTGGGGTCGAAGTTGCCGTCGCCGTAGCAGTCGCCGTGGCGGTTGCGGTTGGTGCAACTGTTGCCGTAGCGGTCGCGGTAGCTGTAGCCGTAGCCGTAGCGGTCGCTGTAGCTGTAGCTGTAGCTGTCGCAGTAGCAGTTGGTGTAGATGTTGCCGTCGCAGTCGGCGTAGCTGTAGCTGTAGCTGTAGCTGTAGATGTAGGTGTAGGTGTAGGTGTAGGTGTAGGTGTTGGTGTTGGCGATGCGCTTCCCGGGCACGCGCCCGGACCCGCGGTGTTATCGACAAATCCTGAAACGGTGCCGCTGAAGGTCGACGAGTTTGTCGACCCCGTGGTCGTATTGACGACGACCACGAAATTCGTCTGTGCCGGGACAGTGAACGAGTAACTCGCCGTCCCCACCGTTGTCCCGAGGCCGGAAATCCCGCTGTCGCCCAGATAGTTCATGCACATGTTACCCGTGGGATCGCCCATAGCGACTGGCGGAGTGTAAGAAGTCTGATAGGCCGCGCTTTCGATGTCACCGGTGCCTGGGACACCCACGGCCGCGTTGATCGTAACGGTAAAGCACTTTGGCGCGCCGGCGTTGTTGGTAAAGGTAAAGGTCTTAAAATTACGGGTGCCGGCAGTGTTGATCGGAGCCGGGCACGACTTCCCATTGCACGTGCTCGGGTTGCCATCCCGGCCCATCCGATCGGGCTGACTCGAATCACTCGTTGTGATCTGGCTGGAAGGGATCGTCTGGTTCGGACCGCCGGCACAGGTTGGGATGGTGAACGGAATCGACTTCGTTCCACCCGCGTAGGTCAGATTGAGTGAAAGGGCGATATCGGTGCCGCACCCGAATGTACTTGCGACGGAGATCTTGAAAGGCGTCGCGTTCGTGGCGCTCCCGTCGATGAGTAGGTCTGAATACGTAGAGTTCCCGTCGACAACAGTGACGCCGGGAGTCGTGGTTGTGAGAGTGGCCGAGATCGCGGTCTCTTTCGCGCAGCCGTTGTTTTTGATGCCGAAGTTCAGGAGCACGCATTCGGCCCGGTTCACGATGCCGTTGTTGTTGCCGCCGGAATCGTTAATCGTGAACCCGTTCGCCTCAAGCTTCGAGGTGCCGGTCATGGTGAAGTTCTGGGTAACTGTCCCGCCACCAGTCGGTGCGACCGTCGGCGAAGCAGGCGTCGCCGAGGCGCAATTGCGCTTTGGGTCAGTGGCAGTAGCGGTGTAGCTACCGGCCGGGACGAGAATGGTGTAAACGCCGCTGGCGTTAGTGGCGCCCGCGTAGCCGTTGCTCAAGTTCACTGTCACTCCGGAAATCGGAGCACCTGTTTGAGATGAAGTGACTGTGCCGGTGACTGTGCCCCATAAGCCTGCGGCCGACGTGCAGGACGGAAACTTGTAGGTCGTGACGCGGGTGGACCAATTGAACGCGCCGTTCGTCTTTAAATACTCGTTCGTATAATAGAAGGTACATTGGTCGATCGGATCGATGGTCATGGCGCTGTAATCGCCCCAGCGATTTCCGCCGCCTAACTGCACGCCGATGCCCGCCTGCATTTCCACCTCGGCTCCCATTGTGCCGGCAGTATCAGTCGCCAGGCGGCCGGTAACGTAGATGCCGGGAAAAACCGTCGTACTCGATTTGCTGTAGCCCAGGGCGATGTTGCCATCTTTGTCCATTGCGATCGATGGCAGCCAACGGTAGTTCGTATCAATATCGTAGGTGCCGGATTGGAAAACGGTCGGCGTCGTCGTCGAACTTCCCAGAGTTGGGTTCCGGAATTCAAACCATCTCACGGCGCCATGGTTGGCGTCGCTGCCGTCGCTGGGACCACTGCCAACGATGGACTCTTGCGTACCGTTGTTACGATAAGCCATCCGATACATGTAGTGCCCTGCAATGCTGTCGAGATAATCGGGTCCGGTCGCTGGGGATGGCTCCGGCACGCAGTCGCGAGCCGGAGAGTTGACGCCGCTCACGCACGGCGCATTGCCGATGCCGTCCATGATCGGAGTACCCGCTGTCACGGTGATCGTTGGAGCTGCGCCCCACGCTACCGCCACGCGAAACGAGTCGGTTAGATTCGTGAGTCCGAAGTTGGGGCCAATCACAAACTCTGCCTCGCCCACAGCCGGAGGAGTTAAACTGTCAAGATCGGCGGGGAGAAATCCGAATTCAGCTCCGATATCCTGGCTCTGCATCCGCGCCGGTTGACCAGCGATCATCGCGGCCCGCTCGAAAACGTAGATGCGCCCCGAAGTGAACGTCCCGCCGGGGTTGAACACGTGCGTGCTCATGTAATAGCCATCCGGCCAAACGCCCGTGTGCGGATAATCGACAAAGTTCACCGCGTCGGTCAGAAAGTCGTAGAGGTAATAATCACCTGTCGCGTCCGATGTCGTGGAAACAGCGACGCACTGATGGGAAGCGCTGCTGGCCGGCCCGTCGACAGCGAACTGCGAAAGTATCCAGCGGCCGGCGAGAATGTCGTAAGAGACGACGGGGTCGCCGTCATTGTGCGACGCGCAGACGCCACCTAGCGATTGGAAAAGCGTATTCCCGGCGGCGGGACCGTAAAGGAGAGCGCCGGTCGTCTTGTTGAAGACGGCGAAGCTGGTGTTGTTCCACTGGACATATTGAGTGGAACCCACACGGCCGTTCACGTCCGGCGGATTACTGGCAGGCGAGAACCCAGCGAGACCCACGCCGACCCCCTCGAAGGTGAGACCAGTTGGACTCGGTGCCGACGCAATCGGTCCCGCCACGGTCTGGAACGGTCCCGAAGGTCCGCCACTTTGCGTTGGAAGCTTCGGCGGGATCGGTTCGGCATGATAAATTTTCGGGATGCTTGCCGGATCGATCGGCGGCAGGTCGCGCAGATTCGCGCTTCGAACGGCCGTGACGGGGCGCAAATCGCGCACCGGACCGGTATAGGGGCCCGCGGCCGGTTGAGTCGCTCCTGGCGGTCGCTCGGCCGGATCCTTGTCCAGCTTGATCGCTCCGCCTGATTGCGATCGTGATTCAATTCCGAGAGTAGATGCCAGCCGCGTCAGCCAGCGGGACACACTAGCCGTTTGTCCTTTGCTGTCTCGTTGCTGTGCGATCGACACAAAGGCGCACAGCGCGAGAATCCCTGCCGTGAGGCACAGGAGAAATGCAATAAGAGCCCGCGAGTGAAAGAAAGCCGCGCGTCGAGATGTTTTTATTTTCATGGCTGAAGATCTCCGTGAGACGAGCCACAAAACCGCGGAACGGCCGGCCTGTGAAACCCGATTAGTTTCGTTTTCGCGCTATCGACCGGGTGTATGTTTGGCTAAGCGCGCGTGAAAATTTTTGTTCTCATTCGCCAGTCGCGCGATCGAATTCGATGGCCCGCCACTCTTCGCCGCGACGCTTGTAGGTGATCTTAACGCGATACGCCTGCTCGCCGGGGGGCGTTTGCCCTTTCAAATACGCACTTCGTTGTTCCGGCGAAATCCAGGCCGTCAAACCGCCGGCAATCCGTTCTCCTGCGCCCGGATTGAAAGCGACGCGAACCGTCACTAAGACCGTGCACGTGTCGCCCGAGCAAGAGATTTGATCGGTCTTAACCTGTCGGAACGCCAGCACGTCTGCGCCTGCGGGAGGACATTGAGGACAGTCGGCCGTCGGTGATTGCGTCGGCAGAATTTTCGTTAGCCGCACGAAATTCAAGCAGTCCTCCGCGATATTGTCCGCGTCCGGCTGACGCTCCTTGTGGTCTTTCGCAACCGCCGAGTCGGGCTCGCGCTTCGCATCCAAAGACTTCTCTCGATTAGGCGCAGACTTCTCAGAGCAAGATGCGCTGATGATGCCTGCGACGACGAGGAGGATGGCACGACGAACATCCATACGCTGTTGATCTACTCTCGCCGCAACCCTTCGCACGCGCCAAACTGCTTTGGGAAATGATCGTTCACCTCATCGACGGCACTTACGAGCTCTTCCGTCACTTCTACGGGCTGCGCCGGTTCAGCAAAGGCAAGGATCGGCCCTATGGCGCGGTGGTCGGTGTCGCGCAGACCGTGCTCCAGATGATCGAGAATGGGGACACGTACCTCGGCGTCGCCACGGATCACGTAATTGAATCGTTTCGCAATTCGCTTTGGCCGGACTACAAAACGGGCGCCGGCATTGAGCGCGGGTTGTTCGCGCAATTTCATCCGCTCGAGGAAGCGCTCGTTGCGATGGGCGTCGTCGTGTGGCCAATGGTCGAGCTCGAAGCCGACGATGCGCTCGCTTCGGCGGCGCATATTGCGGCGGCGGATAAACGCGTCCAAAAAGTTGCGATCTGGACGCCGGACAAGGATCTGGCGCAGTGCGTTCGCGGAACGCGCGTGGTCCAAATTGACGGCCGCCGGAAAATCATTCGCGACGCTGCCGGGATACGCGAGAAGTTCGGCGTCGATCCGCCGCTCATTCCGGATCTGCTCGCGCTCGTTGGCGACGCAGCTGACGGCTATCCCGGAATTCCTGGGATTGGTCTCAAGAATGCCGCGCGGCTTTTGAGCGAATACGGACCGATCGAAAACTTCCCGCCGGATATTCTTCGCGAACAGCGCGAGCTGGCGCTGCTCTTCAAGAAGCTCGCGACATTGCGCACCGATGCGCCTCTCTTCAAATCTGTCGGGACGCTGCGCTGGCGCGGTCCGACGCCCGCCTTCGCGGAGTGGGCGGAACGAATGGAAGCGCCGCGGCTGCTCGAGCGGTGCGAAAAGATTGCCGGCGCCTTATGAGGATTTTCCCTTTTTGATTGGCAGCAAGAGACGGAACTCGGTCCATTCGCGATCGGATCGGACCAATTCGAGCCTGGCGTGGTGAGCCTTCGCTAATTCGCCCGCGACGGAGAGTCCAAGACCTTGTCCCGGAATTCGCGCGTCGGAACGAGCGCGATAAAAGCGCTCGAAGATGTCGGCGGCGCGCTCGCGTGGGATCCCATCGCCGTTATTTCGAACGATTACTTCGGCGTCGCCGTTAACGGCCTTGGCGTAGATGCAAATGCAACCGTCGCGCTGATTATACTTGATCGCGTTTTCGAGGAGGTTTTGCACGATCAGCGAAATGGCGCGCCGATCGCCGACCACGGGTAATTCCGGCGGCAGTTTCGCTTCCACTTCCAGGCCTTCTGCTTCGGCCATTGCGCTGGCGTCGTCGCACATTCCGCGGAGCACCTCGCTCAAATCGAATGGTTCGTGGTGAAGCTCGAGCCGGCCGGCATCCGCTCGCGCGAGGAGAAGAAGATTTTCGGCGATGGAAGTGAGTTGATGGACTTGGTGGAGCAACGCATCGGCGCGCGTCTGCTGTTTTGCGGGAGTGTCCGGGTCGGTGAGGATTTCTTCAATGCCGGCGCGCAACACCGAGATCGGCGTTTTCAAATGATGCGACGCTTCCGCGGAAAAACGAACTGATTGCTCGAAGCTGCGCTGCAATCGATCCAGCGTTTGATTCATGACGCCAATCAATTCCGCGATCTCGTCGGACGCGGTCGGCATCGGCAGCCGTTGATCGAGATTCTGCACCGTGATGCGGGCAGCGGCCTGACTGATTTTTTCCACCGGGGCCAGCGCCTGCCGCGCTACCCACCGGCCGCCGATCGCGATCACAATCAGCACGGTCGGAATCGCCCCGAGCATTCCAAAAAGAATGTCGCGCTCGATCCGGTCGACCTGCTTCATCTCGGGATCGATCGAGAGAATAACTGTCCACGTTGTCGCCGCGCCAGCGACCGTCGCGACAATTGCGAGCGTCGCCGCGTACAGGGCGAGCTTCCAGCGCAGCGGCCAGCGTTTCATTCCGAGTCGGCTTCGCGAATCGTGTAACCGACGTGCCGGACGGTGTGGATCAGCGGCGGGTTGCCAATTTTTTTCCTGAGGCGCCCGATGAAAACTTCCACCAGCTTCATGTCGTATTCGTGTTCGCGTTCCCAGACGCGCTCGCAAAGCTCAGTGCGGGTGAAGACGCGTCCCGGTTCGCGCATCAGGACCTTGAGCAACGTAAGTTCGCGAGTGGAAAGCTCGATGTGGCGATCGCCCCGATGGACGTCATGGTTGGCGAGATTCAAGGTGAGATCGCCGGCGCGCAAAACCATTTCCGGTTCCTCGGCGTACCGGCGGCCCAACGCGCGGATGCGGGCGACGAGTTCCTGCATCGCGAATGGTTTGGCAAGATAATCGTCCGCGCCGAGTTGCAGGCCGGTCACGCGATCGTTCAATTCGCCGCGGGCCGTGAGCATCAGGACCCTGTGCGCCATGTTTTTCGCGCGCATTTTTTTCAAGACTTGGAATCCATCCATGCCGGGCAAACCCACGTCGAGGACGACGAGATCGAACGGCGCCCGTTCCGCTTCGCCCAGCGCCGTCTCGCCATCGTGAATTACGATCGGATCGTGGCCGGCTTCGGTCAGCGCCGACGCGACGTGGCGGCCGAGACGGACTTCATCTTCTACGACAAGAATGCGCATGATTGTTTCGGGGACGTTAAGGGCGTTTCAGCGGCGTCAAAGTCACGAGGACGATCGACGCCTGACAAAATGGTAAGGAACCGCTGGGCTTCCGCGATTCGGCAAAAGTAACTGGTTTGTTACTTTTAGGCGGCCAGCAGATCAACCGCATCGAGCGCGGCGATGATCTCGCAGCCGATCACGAGCTTCTCGAGATCGTCGCAATCTTGGAGCGCCTCATTATTCAAAAGACTCAGCCAAAATTCCGCGTGATGAGGTTTCGTATTCAGGCGGTCGAGGACAGCTGGGTTGAGCATGGAACCGTTCTTAAGCAACGGATGTGCCATGGCCAGCGGCGGGTGACCGACGGGACTCGAACCCGCAACAGCCAGAACCACAATCTGGAGCTCTACCATTGAGCTACGGTCACCAACAGAGGGTGAGCATTCTAGTTTTTCAAGCTGCCTTTGCAAACGGGAAACCGGCTCGCGATTGGCACGCCGTCCGCTCTAGAAGAGAGCGCAGCGTTCTCGGGCGTTGCAACTCAACCACACACATGAGTAATCTGGGGCTTCTCCAAAGCATGAAAAAAGTCGGGCTGATTTTGCTCGCCGGTTTTTCTCTTGCGCTCGCGCCCGCCCGGCTCGTCGCGCAAGCAGACGATCCGAGCGAGGTCTTCCTCAAGGCTTACATGACTTCGCAACAGGGCGAAAAACTCGAGCACGATAACCAGCTCCAGGCAGCGCTCTCGAAATTTCGGTTTGCCGGCAGTCTGCTCGAGGAATTGAAAAAGACGCACGCCGATTGGCAGCCGGCCATCGTCGATTATCGCAGCCGCAAGATCAGCGAAAATATTGTCCGCGTGCAGAGCAAACTCGGGAACCAAAAGGATCTCGCCGCCGCTTCCAATCCGCCGCCGACCGCCTCGAACCCTCCGATGTTGCCGACGAAACCCGGCCCGCCTGATTCGACGGTCCCGATCACCAAACCTCCCCTCGTCCAGAACCAGGCGCCGCCGCCGGCCCCCGTACCAGCTCCGGTTAGCCAGCCGAGTGCTTCGGTAGCGAGCGATGCGGTGATCAAAGAGGCGACGAAAAAATTGCAGGACAAAGTCGACCAGTTGCAGGCCGAGCTGGAGAAATCGCGCAGCCAATTCAACGCGGTTGCGAAAGAAAAGGATTCGTTGAACGGCAAACTGCAGGAGACGAACACGAAGCTGGAACAGGCGCAGAAGGAAATCGAAAAGACCAAGGGCGCCGAACAAGAAGCGCGAACCCAGCTCGCCCAGGCGGAAGATTCGCTGAAGAAAATTGCGGGCAGCGACAAACAGGATTCGAAGAAGCAGGAAGCGTTGCGTGGCGAAATTGCGCAGTTGAAGAAAGCGCTGGCGTCGGCGGAAAAGGGACGCGTCGCGGCCGAGAAGGAAAAGGACGCGGAGAGCGCGAAGGTCACCGCCGTGACCAAGGAGCGGAATCAATTGCTGGCTGACTTGAAGACGTCGAAGCAGGCGCAGGAACGCGTCCAGGTTCTCGTCACCGAAAATACCGATTTGAAGACGAAGCTCGCTATCGCGGAAAAGAATGTGCGCGAGATCACCGCCGACAAGCCGAAGAAGGAACAAGAAGTTGCCGACGTGAAGCGCCAGGTCGAGCAATTGCGCGAGCAACTGGCCGCGAGCCAACAGCAGAACAAGGAATTTGAAGTGACCGTCGCCGATTTGCGCTCGCAATTGCAGGAAGCGAGCAACGAACTCGAGAAAGCAAAGCTGACCGGCGGCAACCCGGAAGAAACGGCGCGGCTGGTGAAGGAGAACGACATGCTGCGCAAGATCGTGTTGCGCGAACGGCAGGAGGAAGCGCGCCGCGAACAGGCCAAGAAATTGATGCTGGCCGAATTCGAAAAACTCCAGATCAAATCCGACACCTTGAATCAGCAAATCGAATTGCTGGCGCAACCGGTCACGAAATTAACGGACGCCGAACTGGCGTTGTTGCGGCAGCCGGTCGTGGCGGTCTCCGACGTGAACCCGGCGTCGTCCTCGGGCACGTTTGCGATGGCAAAAAATGGTCCGACCAAACCGCCGACTGGTCCAACCGTGCAAACCACAGCGCCCGCCGTTCCGGATGAGCTCGCCCCGCTGGCCCGCGACGCGAAGGACAATTTCGAGAAGGGAAAATATCGCGCCGCGGAAAAGCAGTATCAGGAACTCCTGACCAAAGTGCCGAACAATCTCTATTCACTCTGCAATCTTGGCGTTGTTTATTTCCGCACCGGAAAATGGAAAGCGGCGGAGCTGACTTTGAAGAAAGCCGTCGCGCTATCGCCGAAAGATGAATTCGCGCACACCACGCTCGGGATTGTTTATTATCGGCAGAGTAAATTCGATGATGCGATCACCGAGCTGACGACGGCGCTCGGCATCAATCCGAAGAGCGCCACGGCGCATAATTATCTCGGCATCACTGCGAGCCAGAAAGGCTGGCAGGAAGCGGCGGAGAAAGAAATGCTCGACGCGCTCGCGGTGAATCCTGATTACGCCGACGCGCATTTCAATCTGGCGGTCGTTTATGCGACTAGTCAACCACCCTCCAAGGAGCAGGCGAAGTTGCATTACGTAAAAGCGACGTCGCTCGGCGCCGAGCCCGATCCGGCTCTGGAAAAACTGCTGCGCTAATCGCAGCCGGCATTTTCGCTGAGGATAGCCGACGCTACACTGCGTCGTGCTGAAACCGTTTCTGACCGCGAACTGGCGTTACCTCGCGATGCTCAACTTCGCGATCGATCCGAAAATTCTTCAGCCTCTCGTTCCGAGCGAAACCGAACTGGATTTCCACGACGGCCAGACATTCGTTAGCGTTGTCGGTTTTCTTTTTCTCGATACGCGCGTCATCGGTTTACCGATCCCGCTTCATCGCGATTTCGAGGAAGTGAACCTGCGCTTTTACGTGCGCCGAAAAAGCGCGAACGAATGGCGACGCGGCGTTGTTTTCGTGCGTGAGCTGGTGCCGCGGCGCGCGATCGCCCTCATCGCCCGCATATTTTATGGCGAGCCTTATCTTGCGTTACCGATGCGCCACGCGCTCGAACACAGAGACGGCCGCGTGTTCGCCGAATATCAATGGCGACGCGGCCGGCGCTGGGAAACGCTGGCAATGACGGCAAGCGGCGAGCCGCAAAGCGCAGGCAATGGTTCGCATGAGGAATTCATCATCGAACATTACTGGGGTTACACAGCGCGACGCGACGGCTGCAGCGAATATCGTGTCGAACATCCGCGCTGGCGTTTGTGGACAGCGGAGACAATCAAGTTCGATGCGGATATCGCGACGCTCTACGGCCCGCAGTTCGTCGACACACTCGCGACGCCGCCGGTTTCCGGTTTCATTGCGGAGGGTTCACCGATTCAGGTGCACAAGCGCAATCGCGAGCCGATTTAATTAATTCCGCGCCATCAACTCGCGCAGGACGAACGGCAGAATGCCGCCGTGACGGTAATAATCGATCTCGATCGGTGTATCGATCCGCAGCTTCACCGGAACGGATTCACGCTTCCGATCTTTGCGCGTGATCTCCAGCGTCACCGTTTGTCCCGGCTGAATCGCGTCCGATAAACCCGTGACGGCGTAAGTCTCCGAACCGTCTAGTCCGAGCGTTTGCGCATTCGTTCCTTCGGCGAATTGCAATGGCAGCACGCCCATGCCGACGAGATTCGAGCGATGAATGCGCTCGAAGCTCGCCGCCGCAACTGCTTTCACGCCGAGAAGCCGCGTTCCCTTCGCCGCCCAGTCGCGACTCGAGCCAGTGCCGTATTCGTGCCCCGCGAGAATCACCAACGGAACATTGTCCGCCTGATACTTCATCGCGGCATCGTAAATCGACATTTGTCCGCCATCCGGTTGATGAATTGTCACGCCGCCTTCGGTTCCGGGCGCCATCAGATTTTTGATCCGCACGTTGGCAAACGTGCCGCGCGTCATGACCAGATCGTTGCCGCGCCGCGAACCATAGCTGTTGAAATCAGTGGGCTCGATCCCACGCGACTTCAAATATTGTCCCGCCGGCGATGTCGGTTTGATCGCGCCCGCCGGCGAAATATGATCGGTCGTAACTGAGTCACCGAAAATTCCCAGGGGCCGCGCGCCGCGGATCTCTTCGATCTTTCCCACGTCCATCGAAAAATTCTCAAAGAACGGCGGCTTGTGAATGTAATCGCTCTCCTCGTCCCACTCGTAGATTTCGCCGGTGCTCGACGGGATCTCGTTCCACTTCGGATTCTGCGCCGCGAAGTCGCGATAAAGGCGGCGGAACACCTCTGGTGTCAGCGCCGACTGCATCGTGTCGCGAATTTCCCTCAGTGTTGGCCAGAGATCGCGCAGATAAATTTCCTTGCCGTCGGAATCCTGTCCCATCGGTTCCTTCGACAGGTCGAGGTCGACCCGGCCGGCGAGCGCGAATGCGACCACGAGCGGGGGCGACATAAGAAAGTTTGCTTTGATGTTTTGGTGGACGCGCGCCTCGAAGTTGCGATTGCCGGAAAGAACTGAAGCGGCCACGAGATCGAATTCGCTGATCGCTTTTTCGATCTTCGGATGGAGCGGTCCCGAATTCCCGATGCAGGTCGTGCAACCGTACCCGACGACGTTGAACCCAAGTTGATCGAGATATTTTTGCAGCCCCGTTTTCTGGAGGTAATCGGAAACGACGCGTGAACCCGGCGCCAGTGAAGTTTTCACTGCCGGATTGATCGTTAGGCCACGCTCGACCGCTTTCTTCGCCAATAAACCGGCGGCGAGCATCACACTCGGGTTGCTCGTGTTTGTGCAGCTGGTGATCGCCGCAATCAAAACGCTGCCGTGTCCAATCTGGCTTTGGCCGTGATGAAAGGTGTCGCCAGGTTTCGCTTCGATTTCCGCGACTGAATCCGGCGTCGGCCGGTTCGACACCATCTCGACTTTGTTGCGCTCGTCGCCCGGCTCGATTCCCTGATCCGGCTTGTCGGTTGAAACCATGTCGCCCTGATTCGGCGGCGTGCCGTTCAGGTTTACCAAATGGCGCTTGCCGAGCTCGCCGTTGCTCTTGCCGTAGCCGCCGTCCGTCATCGGTTTTTGTAACAGCGAACGAAAGACGCTGCCGAGCTCCGGAAGGTTTACTCGATCCTGCGGACGTTTCGGGCCGGCCACGCTCGGTTGGACATCGGCGAGATTCAGTTCCAAATCGACGCTGTAATCCACTTCGCCTTTGCGTGGCATCCCAAACATTTTCTGGGCGCGGAAATAATTCTCGAACGCGGCGCATTGCTCATCGGTGCGACCGGTGGCACGCAAATAATTCACCGACTCGGCGTCGACCGGAAAATAACCCATCGTCGCGCCATACTCCGGCGCCATGTTGCCGACCGTTGCGCGATCGGGGAGGGGAAGTGACGCCGCGCCTTCGCCATAAAACTCAACAAACTTCCCGACGACTTTCTGCGCGCGCAACATCTGGGTGACGTGCAACGCGAGATCGGTTGCCGTCACCCCTTCGCGCAGCGCTCCGGTGATGTGCACGCCCACGACTTCCGGCGTGAGAAAATAAACCGGCTGTCCCAGCATTCCCGCTTCCGCTTCGATTCCGCCCACGCCCCAGCCGACGACACCGAGCCCGTTGATCATCGTTGTGTGCGAATCCGTGCCGACCAAAGTATCGGGAAAGAAAATGCCGTCGCGTTCGAGAACGCCTTTCGCGAGATACTCGAGATTCACCTGGTGAACGATGCCAATCCCGGGAGGGACGAGACCGAAAGTCTTGAATGCTTGCTGGCCCCACTTCAGGAATTGGTAACGCTCACGGTTACGCTTGAATTCCATCTCCATGTTCAAACGCAGCGCTTCCGCCGAACCGGCGAAATCCACCTGCACCGAGTGATCCACTACGAGATCGACGGGCACTAGCGGCTCGATGATTTTTGGGTCGCCGCCCAGTTCCTTCACCGCGCTTCGCATCGCGGCGAGATCGACCACCAGCGGCACGCCCGTGAAATCCTGGAGAACAATCCGCGCGACGACGAACGGAATTTCTTCCTGCGCCGGAGACTTTGCGTTCCAATTCGCCAGCGTCTCCACATCTTTGCGCCGGACTTTTTTCCCATCGCAATTTCGCAGGACCGATTCGAGCACGATCCGGATGCTGACCGGAAGCCGCGAGATCGGACCGACGCCTTGTTCTTCGAGTGCGGGCAGCGAATGGAAAGAACCTTCCCGGCCCTTCCCAGCATCGAACTTCTTCAGCGTCTTGAATTCGTCCGTCACTTCAGCTCCACCAGTTTCGCTTTGATCTTGTCGAAATTCGGCAGCTCTTTCGCGTCGTCGTTGCTCTCGGCGTACTGAATCACGCCATTGCGATCGACGATAAACGCTGAGCGTTTCGGCACGCCGCCCATCCCGAGATTGATCTGCGGCAGGAACGAGTCGTACATCACATCATAATCCTTCGCGACCTTGTGCTCGTAGTCGCTCAGCAGCGTCACCGAAATATTTTCCTTCTTCGCCCACGCTTCCTGGGCAAATGGGTTGTCGCCGCTGATCCCGTAAACCGACGCGTTCATGCCGGCGTAACTCGGCAGCTCCGGACTGAGACTGCACATTTCCGTCGTGCAGGTCCCGGTGAATGCCATAGGGAAAAACAGAAGGAGCGTATTCTGTTTGCCGAAATTATCGCTCAGCTTGATCTGCTTTGGGCCGTCGGCCGTTTTGGTTGCGAGTGAAAAATCGGGGGCCTTGGTGCCAACTGCGAGTGCCATAAAAATTTCTCCGGTTCAGGTTGATCGGGGGAATTCACTATAGAAACGGCCGGGACATGGTCAAAAGGTTTAGAGCACAGGGCCGCGCCGGAGGAATGACGAGTTGGAATTGCAAGCGGCGCCTCAACGTCGGCGAAATTGATTTCGGGAAATGCGATCTTGTTCAGTCGCGCCTGAGATTCGGTCGTGGATAAGCGAGATGCCGCGGTTCAATCAAAAGCGTTCACCACCTGGCGTCCAGGGCCTCATCGCATTTCTAAATTCTTTGAAATGGCAGGACGCGCTCCTGTTGCTGGCGGGAGCTATGTTGTAAAGTAGGGAATGCATCGGGCCGATCACTCCCAGTTCCGGCACTCCCACGATTTCACGCACGATTTCTCACAAGCCGAGCGACGCACTCGGGCGGTGATTGCCATGACGGTCGCGATGATGCTGCTGGAAATCACTGCCGGTGTCCTGTCGCATTCCATGGCGCTGCTCGCGGACGGCTGGCACATGAGCACGCACGCGGTCGCGTTTGTGATGGCGGCCCTTGCTTATCATTTTACGCGCCGGCACGCGGGCAACGCGCGCTTCAGCTTTGGAACCGGGAAGATTGGGGTGCTGGGAGGATTCTCGAGCGCCATCGTCCTGGCCATTATCGCGCTCGCGATGGCGGGTGAGTCGGTCCACCGGCTTTTTTCTCCGCTCACCATTCATTTTAACGAAGCGATTGGAATCGCGGGGTTAGGGCTTTGCGTTAACCTTGTCTGCGCTTTCCTCCTGAAAGATGATCCGCATCACCACCATTCGCATGGTGGCGGCACCGAAACGGGACACGCTCATCACCACGATCTCAATTTGCGAGCGGCCTATGTTCATGTCCTGGCGGATGCGTTTACCAGTGTGCTGGCGATTACCGCACTGACTTCGGGGAAATTCTTCGGCTGGGCCTGGCTGGATCCCGTCGTGGGTATCGTCGGCAGTGGCGTCGTCTTCTCCTGGGCCTATTCACTTCTTCGCGATACGGGAGTGGTCTTGCTGGATGTAACGCCCGCCACCACCGATCTACCGGACGAAATCCATCGCGCGATCGAAAGCGATGGCGATTCGATCGTGACCGATCTGCACGTCTGGCAGGTCGGCAGCGGCAAGTTCGCCGCGATTGTTTCCGTCGTGGCTCATGAGCCGAAGCCATCGGAGAGCTATCGCGCTCTTCTTCGCGAACATGAAGAGCTGGTCCACGTCACGATCGAGACTCAGCGGTGTCATGACCACGAATCTTCGGATGCGATCAGCTAGGTGTTCTTGAGATTGTGGCGTGAGTGATGATCTTAAGTCCTTTGCTTCCGGTTTTGTAACGGCCGGTGGCATCGATCGCGATGGAGGCATGACCCCGGGCGAGATCGTAGAGCCGGTTCAAAGTGTTTCCCGCTTTCAGTGCGGCATCCACTTCGGCGAGGCTGGAATCCGGGAACGCTATCTTGTTTAACTTTGACTGGCGCTCAGGCAGAGCCAGACCATACGTCACGATGCGCTTCCAAAGAACCGGGTTGAGTTGAAAGCGACGCCACGTTTGCGCCGCGCCTTCGACACTACGCGCGGCGCGAAGCGTCTCGACCAGCTCGCGGTGGAGCTGCGCTTTGGGATGATTCGCGATTTCGCCTGCTGTTTTCATCGTGGCTCATCCGTCGCCGCCGGAGAGAAACGGGAGATGGGGATCGGACCCTTTGCTCAGTGGCTGACGACTAGAGACCTGATGGCGTCCTAGAAATCGAAGGCGACCGTGCCGTAGAATCCGCGGCGCTGGCCGAATTGCGGGGCGCCGACGCCGATGCCGCTGCCGTCACGCAGTTGGTAGGTCTTGTCCAACAAGTTCACGACATCAAACCGAACGAGAAGCGAGCTCTTCGCGGTGAACTTAAATCGGCGTTGGAGACTGATGTTGAACGTCTCGTACGGGTTGTTCTTCATCGTGTTGGCGAATCCGCGGCGCAAACCATTCCCGTAAAGTCCATCGATCGCTGCTTTCCAATCGTTCCAAGTGTAGGAAACACCCGCCGAACCGGTGAAACGTTGATCGTGGTCGAGGAAAACCCAATGGTTACTGATGTAGGCCAGCTCATCGGGATCGAAGAGGAATTGGGCGGAGCTAACCTGCGTTCCGCGGGCCCATTCGTAGCCGGCGTTAATGTAAGCCGAGAACGGACCGTGATCGTAGCTGGAAGTAATCTCACCGCCATAGATCTCGCCACGCTTGTAATTGAACGAGGAAAGAATAAGGGCCTGGCCGAATTGGCCTTCGTCGAGGGTCGAGTGCGAGCTCTTATAGAACCCGTCAATGCCGATGTTGAAGCCTTCGGAGATTTTCTGGGTCACGCCGACATCGAAGTAGTGCGCCCGCTCCGAGGTTACCGGCGAATTCTGGGTGATCGCCGATGCGTTCGTGGTGCCAGCGAATTTGGCAATCGTGCTTTGATCGACATTCTCCAGCGGCGGCGGCGTGAAGTAGCGCGCGTAGCCCGCGTGAATCGCAGTGCCTTTGATGGGTTCGTAAACCACGTTAATCCGCGGGCTGAGCTGGTTCTCATTCGAGAACGCATCCACGAAATCGAGCCGCCCACCGAAATTGATGGTGAGCTGCTCGAACGGTTTCCATTCGTCCTGCAAATAGAAGCCGTAGAAGTAGCCATACTTTTGACCGTTATCGACGACTCGGATGGGGACATCGCTCGTCTGGTTGCCGTTCGCATCGACCGGAAACACAAGCGTGACCGTGCCGACGGTCGCGTGTTGTTCGCTGAAAAGAAATCCGCCGCGAAGCGTGTGCTGGTCGTTCAACTTATAGCTCGAATCGAACTCGATCCCGTTCGAGACGATGTCGCGATCCACGCGCGAAGCGACGCCGTTGAAAATCAGATCGCCGACTTCATCCGGCCGGAACAATACGGAGCTGTAGCGGTTGAAGATGGACGCCTGCATGCTGAAATCGCCCGCTGTCTTCTGGTAGGTGAGGATCGCGTAGGAAGATTGTTCGGTCTGGTTCTCGTCGAGTTTCGACGAGTCGAAATCCGACCTTCCCAAGACGGTGAAGGCGCCCGTTTGCCCGGGATTATTTGGGATCTGGAAGTCGCTGTGATTTCCACTCACGAGAACCGTGAGGCGGCTCGTGTCGTCATAGATGTAAGAGAAATAGCCGAACAGTTTGTGCTGGTCGGTATCGTCGTGAATCGGGTTGCTGCTCCCAGTCGGATTCTCGATCCCGATGCCGCTGTGCAGATAACTCGTCGACACATAGGAGCTAAGTTTCCCGGTCACGTTCCCGAACTCGAAGCTCGGCTTGATCGTGTCGAAACTGCCAACGTAAATGGACGCTTCGCTTGTCTGGAAGGCGGCCCCGCTTTTCGTGTGGATGTCGATTACACCGGTGTTGCGAAAACCGAATTGCGCCGGCAGCGCGCCCGTGATGAGCGAGATGTTATCGGCGAAGCGCGTCTCGAGTTCCTGGCCGAAACCGGGAATGCTTTCGGGCAGGAGAACGTCATCGATGCGGTACTGCAAATTGGCGTGCTCACCGCGGACGTGTAGTTGTCCAAACGAATCCTGGGCCACACCTGGAAAGCGCAGAATGGTTTGGTTGAACGACGCGTTTTCGCCCTGGGCCTGGGAATCCAGGCGGTCGGGCCCGACGGTGTAACGGGTGGCGCCGAGACTCGGCACAATTTGTTCCCGTGAAATATCTAGTTCCTGACTTTGAACGACGACGCGATCAGTCTCAGCCGTGACGGCCGGTGTGGATGAGGCCGTTGGTTGAACGGCATCTTGCCCAGCCGCGAAGCTCGCAACGGCGAGCAGCGTTGCTGCAGTAATAAGAAATTTTTTCATGGATAAATTTTTTGAAGATCATTTTGTGAATGCGGGTTGATCCGGTGCTCGCGAAGTGAGACCGGAATGGTTTTGTGGGCACGGGATCCGTGCTGGAACGCGCGATGATTCTGAACGCCGAAACTCCGCGCGTGAACGCGGCCGAGCCGTGCCTAGGCGAGCCCTGGCGGCGCGTGCTCGAAGATGTGCGCGCCGAGAAATGGCGCACCGACCCAAACTGGGCGCAACGCCGGAACGAAACGAAATTGAAGGGCGGGCGCGGGAGCTGCCAGGAAAGGCGCGGGCGTCGCCTGCTGATAATTGCCGGAGCCGATCAGCGTTACCGCGCACTCATGCGAGGGCGCTTTCGCATCAGGATGGATAAGCTCGTGCCATTGAGGCAAGGCACTCAGAGCCAGGGCCGATAGGAAAGCGGCGCAGGTCGAACTGGCGACGAGCCGGCGCAAAACCGAAAGCCTTCCTTGCATTGGCGCTAACCTTCTTCGGCTTATCTCGCGAAGGCAAGAAAGTTTGTCGCGGTCTGTCCTTTGCCACACAAACGTAACAAAACTCACTTTGTCGGCGTGAGTTCGCGCCTGCTATTTTTGCGGGGTAATGGAGACGGCAGACTCATCGTCGCGGTTTCGAAATGTGCGCGTCGTCCGCGCCCCGATCCCGCGGCGATTGCGCACGGCGTGGATCTCGGATGTGCATCTCGGGACGCGGACGAGCAACGCTGAAGCGCTGCTGCAATTCCTTCGCGATTACGAATTCGAGACGCTCTACATCGTTGGCGATCTCATCGATGGCTGGCAGATGCGTCGCGGAATTTATTGGCCGCAACAGCACAACGACGTCATCCAAAAACTTCTCCGCAAAGCCCGCAAAGGAACTCGGATCGTTTATATCCCTGGGAACCACGACGAATTCGTCGGCGGATTCTGCGGTTATTACGGCCACATCGCGATCGAGAAACAGGCGATCCACACGACCGCAGATGGCCGGCGCATTTTGGTCATTCACGGTCACGAGCTGGATACCGTGGTGCAGAATGCGCGCTGGCTCGCCTTCGCCGGCGACCTTGGCTACCAGTTTTTGCTCGGGCTCAATCCGCTGATCAATTTTTTCCGGCGCCGGTTCGGGCTCGGCTACTGGTCGCTCAGCGCGTATGCGAAGAAACGGGTGAAGGACGCGGTCAATTTTATCGGCGAATTCGAATCGGCGATCGTTCGTTACGCCGAACGCTACGGCGTCGAGGCCGTCCTTTGCGGGCACATTCACAGTGCGGGTATTCGGCAGATCGGCGCCGTGACTTACTACAACTGCGGCGACTGGGTCGAGAGTTGTTCGGCGCTGGTGGAAAATTTCGACGGCGAAATGGAGCTGCTCAGTTTTTGTCCGCACGCGCTCACGACGCCGGCTCCGGCGCAGGAAGTGGCGCCGGTTGAGGCGGCGCCATGATCTATATGAAGCGCGAGAAGCCTTCGCGATCGAATGGCGTAGAGACTTCGCCACTCCACGTTCTCGAGCACGAGCTGGATAAATTGCGACGCGACCTGCGCGCAACCGTCCGCGCGTATGCGTTGCGGCTCGAGGTCGAGCTGGCGGAAAGCCGGGCGGCGCTCGGCTCGCTCAAACCGGTCGAGGAATTGCCGCGCGAACGGCTGAGCGAAATCCGCGACCTGATGATCCACGTCCGAAAGCGGAAGCTGAAGCCGGAGAAAGGACGCCGGAAAGATTTGCGCAAGATCGATTCGCTGATCGAAGACGTGCGGCTGCTCATGCCCCGGAAGAGCGCGCGGTGATGACGTTGTCCAAGGGCAAACTCGCCGCGGCTCTGGTCGGATTGGTCATAGCGATTCAGGTTCACGCCGCAGGTCCGCCAGAGATCGTGGTCAGCGTCGCAGACCAGGAACTGGCGCTGATCGCGTGGGGGAAGGTGGTGAAACGTTTTCCAATTTCGACTTCAAAGTTTGGGACGGGCGACGCGGTCGGCAGTTACCGCACGCCCTTGGGCCAAACCTTCGTTAGCGCAAAGATCGGCGACCGTTTGCCAGCCGGCGCAGTGATCAAGAATCGCAACGCAACCGGCGAAATTGTGAATGCAAATGCGCCGGGCCGCGACGCGATCGTTTCGCGGGTGATCTGGCTGCGCGGTATGGACGGCACGACCGCTCACGCCCGGGATCGCTGCATCTACATTCACGGAACCGCCGAGGAACGGCTCATCGGCCGGCGCGCGAGTTACGGTTGCATCCGGATGCGCTCGAAGGACGTGATCGCGCTCTACAGTCTGGTGCACATCGGCGATCATGTCCGCATCTCGGACAAACCGCTGGCCACATTCCTTCCACCGGAAGAACCAAGTTTGCTCGCGCGCGCCGATTGAGCGACGGCTTTTCGCAAGTCGGATCGCAACCGGAAACGATATGGCAAAACAAAACGTCCTCTTCATCTGCATTCATAACAGCGCCCGAAGCCAGATGGCGGAAGCGTGGCTCAACCAGATTTGCGGCGATCACTTCGCAGCGGAGAGCGCCGGTTTGGAGCCGGGCACGCTCAACCCGCTCGTCGTGGAGGCGATGGGCGAAGTCGGGATCGATATTTCGAAAAAGAAAACCCAGGCGGTCTTCGACGTTTTCAAGGCGGGGAAGTTGTTCAGCTATGTCATCACGGTCTGCGACGAGACCAGCGCGGAACGCTGCCCGATTTTTCCCGGCGTGACCAAGCGCTTGCATTGGAGTTTTCCCGATCCGTCGACTTTGGTTGGGTTCCACGACGCGAAGCTCAACGAAGTGCGAAAGATCCGCGACCAGATTCGCACCAGGATCGAGGCGTGGTGCGATGAAGTTTGTCCGGGCCCATCGGGCGATTCGATCTGAGATGAAGAAATTCGCGGCGGAATTCATCGGCACGTTCGCGCTCGTCTTCGCCGGAACCGGAGCGATCGTCATTGACGAGGTGAGCCACGGCGCCGTGACGCATGCCGGAATCGCGCTCACGTTCGGGCTGATCGTGCTCGCGATGATTTACACGCTGGGCGACATTTCCGGCGCGCACATTAACCCGGCGGTCACGATCGGCTTTTGGATCTCGCGGCGTCTTCCCGGCCGCGAAGTGTCGCCTTATATCGCCAGCCAATGCGGCGGGGCGCTCCTCGCCAGCGGGGTAATGCGCCTCCTTTTCCCGCAGAATCGCTTGCTCGGTACAACGCTGCCTGCCGATTCCGTGTGGCAATCGTTTGTGCTCGAGGTTCTCCTCACCGCTTTGCTGATGTTCGTGATTCTGGGAGTGTCCACCGGCGCGCGGGAGAAAGGAATCACGGCCGGAATCGCCGTCGGCTCGGTGATTGCGCTCGAAGCCATGTTCGCCGGACCGATCACCGGCGCCTCGATGAATCCGGCGCGCTCGTTAGGCCCGGCGCTGGTCTCCGGACAGATTGCGAACCTTTGGATTTATCTTGTGGCGCCGGTGCTGGGCGTGGCGGCCGGCGTTCTCGGCTGCCGTTGCATCCGGGAACCAGGCTGTTGCTCGTGGCGCCCCGCCGCTATTGATTCGGCCGATTAACCGCGAAAGCCAGCGCGGGAAATAATCCAAGAACAGCACTACAGAATTTGCTTCTGGGCGAAGTTTGTTATCATGGGCGTTCGATTCTCGCCGTGAATTCCGCGAACTCAGACAGCGATTCGAGATACGATGTCGTGATCATCGGTGGCGCACTTTCCGGCTCGGCGACGGCGATGTTGTTGCTGCAGCAGAATCCCGGGCTGCGCCTGTTGATCGTGGAGAAAACGGCAAAGCTCGGGCGCCGCGTCGGCGAAGCGACGGTCGAAGTGAGCGCTTACTTCATGGGACGCGTGCTCGGGCTCACGCAATATCTCAACGAGAACCATCTCGTGAAACAGGGTCTGCGTTTCTGGTTCGCCAACGAGGACGTGACGAATCTTTCGGAAGCGAGCGAGCTCGGTGGCCGTTATCAGGTCAGGCTCCCGTCGTATCAGCTCGATCGCGCGACGCTCGATGAAGAAGTTCTCCGTCGCGCCGGTGAGGGCGGCGCGGAAATTCTGCGGCCAGCGAGCGTGATCGACGTTCAATTATCGCCCGGCGCCGAGCAGACGATCACGCTCAAGACCCATGACGCGACAAAAACGGTGTGTGCGCGGTGGGTCGTCGATGCCTCGGGCTTCGCGGCGTTGCTCGCGCGCAAAAACGGCTGGTGGCGATCGAACACCGCACATCCTACCGCGGCGGCGTGGTCGCGTTGGAAAGGTGTGAAAGATTGGGATAGCCGCGAGCTGGCGGAAAAATATCCGGAATGGGCTTCGGCTACGTACTCGGTACGCGGGACGGCCACCAATCATGTGATTGGCGATGGCTGGTGGAGCTGGTGGATTCCGCTCAAGGGCGGCGATACCAGCGTCGGCATCGTTTTCGATCAACGTCTCGTCGATTTTCCTCCGGACGGCGGCGGAGTGGGGGAACGTCTGAAGACATTCCTCATGCAACATCCGGTCGGCCGCGAGATGCTCGTCGACGCTCAATTCGACGAGGAAGATGTTCATTGGCGAAAGAATCTCGCCTATTACAGCACGACGTTTTCCGGAGACGGTTTTGTTCTCGTCGGCGATGCCGCGGCGTTCATCGATCCCTTTTACAGCCCGGGCATGGACTGGATTTCGTTCACCGCGACCAGCGCCGCGGAATTGATCGCCGCCCAGCGTCGGGGCGAGCCAATGTCGGAGCGGATCGCGCGACACAACCGGGAGTTTGCGATCAGCCACCGCTACTGGTTCGAAGCGATCTACAAAGATAAATACGAATACCTCGGCGAATTCGACCTGATGAGCATCGCATTCGCGCTCGATCTCGGGTTCTACTATTTGGGCATCGCGTCGCAACCCTTCAAGATCGGTCCGAAAGCGCTGCTCATCCCGCCATTTTCAGAGCGCGTTTCGCGGCCGTTTTTTCATCTCATCAAAACCTACAATCGCCGCCTCGCGCAGATCGCCCGCCGACGTCGCTCCGCCAAAATGCTGGGGCGCTCGAATCGGGCCCGGCGCAATCTCATTCCCGGTTTCACCCTTAAGCCGACGGATGTTGGCCAGCTGCTGAAAGGATTGAGAAAATGGCTCTGGCTCGAGATCACCGAAGGCTGGCGCAGCTGGGGCCGCGGCCGCGCAACGTCGGCCGAGAACGCTGAGTTCGCCGCCGATGAGCGCCGCGCCCAGGCGTTGCGCTAGTTTCTTCCGCCGTTATTTGACCGGAACGAAACCGACGTTCGTCACGATCTTCTGGCCGGCATCGCTCAGCGTGAAATCAACGAAGTCTTTCACGAGTCCGGTCGCATCGCCGTTCGTGTAGTAAAAGGTGGCGCGCGAGTAGGGGTACTGTTTTTTCTGGACGCTTTCAACAGAAGGCGACGCGCCGTCGATGGAAACAACCTTGATTCCTTTCGCCTTCGTATAAGCGAGGCCGACGTAACCAATGCCGTTCGGATTTTTTCCAACCTCAGCCGCGATCTGTTCGTTGCCTGCCATCTTTTGCGACGACGGCGCGTAGTCGCGCTTCTTCATCGCCATCTCCTTGAACTCCGAATACGTGCCGGACGAGGTGTTACGCGTGTAGATCGAAATCGTGCCACCCGATCCGCCAACGGCGCTCCAATCGTTCACTTCGCCGGTGAAGATTTGCTCCACCTGTTTCTTCGTCAGGTTCTTGACCGGGTTCGCTTCGTTCACGATCACAGCCATGCCGTCATAAGCGACAGTCGTTTCTTTCAAGGTCACGCCTTTCGCTTTCGCGGCGGCGACTTCTTCCGGTTTCGCCGGCCGGCTCGCCATGCCGATTTGCGCCGTGCTGTCGATCAACGCAGCGAATCCCGTCGTCGATCCTTCCGCGGCGATGTCGAAAGTAGCGTCGGCATGTTGCGCTTTGAATTGCTCGGCCAGTTGCGGGACCAACTTCGCCCCGAGCGTGTCGGAGCCTTTGATGACGAGGCGATCCGCCTTTGTCGTCGTCGAGGAAAAAAGAAGTGCGGCTGACGCGAAAACGATTAGGGCTGTTTTCATGAGTTTTGCTTTGCGACATTTTCGCAACATTCTCTGCCCCGCCAAAGTGACAATCTTGTGAAATCGCGTTACTCGATTTTGGCCGATGAAATACCGCGCCCTCGCGTGTGATTACGATGGCACTCTCGCCCACGACGGCGTGGTGACGCGGTCCACCGCGGCAGCCGTCGACCGTTTTCGCGCGAGCGGACGCCATCTGTTTATGGTGACCGGGCGCGAATTACCGGAGCTGAAACAAGTTTGCCCGATCCTCGATCGCTTCGAATGGGTGGTGGCGGAAAACGGCGCGTTGCTTCATCACCCGGCGAGCGATTCGACGCGGCTGCTTTGCGAACCGGCTTCGCCGCCACTGGTGGAATCGTTGCGCAAGTTTGGAATCAAACCGCTCTCGGTTGGCCAGGCGATCATCGCGACCGTCGAGCCGAACGAAGTCGTCGTTCTCGAAGAAATCAAAAGGCTCGGCCTCGAGCTTCAGGTCATTTTCAACAAAGGGTCCGTGATGGTTTTGCCGAGTGGCGTAAACAAAGCGACCGGCCTCGCCGCCCTCCTCAAGGAAGCTGGGGTTTCTGCCGGCGAAGTTGTCGGCGTCGGCGACGCGGAGAACGATCACGCCTTTCTGGAATGCTGTGGAATCGGGGTTTCCGTCGCGAATGCGTTGCCGATGCTGAAAGAACGCGCGGACTTTGTGACGAAAGGTGCGCGCGGCGACGGCGTGGCGGAACTCATCGACCTGATTCTGGCCGACGATCTCGCCGGCATCCAACCGCGACGTTAATGCTTCGCGATCTTCGGCGGGAAAAGCCAGAGCAGTTTTCCGCCGCACAAGTCAGCGTCGACGTCGACCAGCGCGATCCCCGCTTTCGATAATTTGACGCGAGCGCCGGTGAGTTTGCACACTGTCTTGCTGAAATCCGGTTCGTGACCGACGACCAGGACGCTTCGATAGCTGCGTTTTTCCAGAAGCTTCTTCAAGGCCGAGCGCCCGAAGCCCGGCGCGAGCATTTCGTTCTCGACACATTTCGCGTCGATGTAATGCGCCGCGATCTCGGCCGTCTGCCACGCGCGCGGCAACGGACTGGTCAGCACCACGTCGGGTTTCACGCTGAGATTGGCGAGAAACGCGCCGACCTCGTGCATCTCTTTTTTCCCCTTCTCAGTCAGCGGCCGTTCGCTGTCCGGCTTTTTCCAATCGGGCCAATCAGCCTCTCCGTGGCGCAGAAAATAAATCAGCATGATTTCAGATAATGTCCCAAGCCGGTTTGCGATCGCGGCCGCTTTGCCAAAGCCGGACGCCGCCCGTGTATGCATTGCGATTGTGACCGAGCGCGATTCCGGCCGGCCACTTCTCCACCAGTTTGGCGTTGCCGCCGCCGAGGACCACGTAATCGGCAATGAACGATCTCTTCAACTCCGAGACCACGCGCCGCACTTCGGTCTGCCAGCGTTTCTCGCCAAACGTTTCGAGGCCGGCGTCGCCCAACCAATCTTCGACGCTCAAATTATCGAGGTAAGGCAGGTCGCCGAGCTCGAGCGAAAGCACGGTGCGATCCCACACCAACGCCGAGCCGAGTCCCGTGCCCAACCCGAGAAAGAGCATCCGGCCGCCGTGATAACTTCCGAGCGCCTGCATCGCCGCGTCGTTCATGATCCGGATCGGTTTGCCGAGCGCTCTTCGAAAATCGAAGCGGACCCAGCCTTTCCCCAGGTTCTTTGGGTCCTGGAGAATTTTGCCGCGATGAATCGGCGAGGGGAACCCCATCGCGATCACATCGAATTTCCAATCACCCACCGTTTTCTTTATTTCCGCGACCATCCTGCGCGGTTGCAGGTTTTCGCCCGATTCGAATTTCCGCCGTTTGCCCTTGCGCGAAATCATCAGCTTCACGTGCGAGCCGCCGACGTCGATCACGAGCACGCGTTTCTTTTTCATCGCTCTGTCTTCACTTCAGTGATCGGGACCAGCCGCATCTCCGGATTCTTTTTTGCTTTCGACTGCTTTTTCGTCTGCTCGCGGGAACGCTCGCGAAAATGCCATTGGGCCTGGGCGCGCGGCTCGTTGCCTTCCGGCTTCAGGCGTCGATAACTTCCGTCCGGCTGAAGCTCGCGCGCCTTCACGCGGTCCAGCAAAAAGTTCGGCAGGATTTCGTGAATAATGCGATCGCGCAACGCCGGGGCCGTTACCGGAAAAGCGATTTCGATCCGGCGCAAAAAATTTCGCGGCATCCAGTCGGCGCTGGAGAGAAACACTTCCGGCGCGCCCGCATTCTCAAAACAATAAACGCGGCTGTGTTCGAGAAAACGGCCGACGATGCTGATGACGCGAATGTATTCGCTCATTTTCGGAATCTTTGGCCGCAAACAGCAAATGCCACGCACAATGAGATCGATGGTTACTTCGGCGCAGGATGCTTCGTAAAGCTTTTCGATGATCTCGCGATCGACGAGCGAATTCAGCTTCGCGATGATGCGCGCCGGTTTTCCCGCACGAGCGTGTGCAATCTCGCGATCGATCAGACCGAGCAGCCGCTGTTTCAAATCGAAAGGCGCGACCATTAGTTTTTTCAACCCGGGATAATCGGCTAGTCCCGTGAGCGTATTGAAAACGATGCCGACCTCTTCAGTCAGGTCGTGGTCGCTCGTGAGAAAACTGAAGTCGGTGTAGCTGCGCGCGGTTCGCGGATGATAATTCCCGGTGCCGAGATGGACGTAGTTCCGCAAGCGATCGCTATCGCGCCGGACAATGAGGAGCGCTTTGCAATGGGTCTTCAATCCGACGACGCCATAGATGACGTGCGCGCCGGCTTCTTCGAGACTGCGGGCCCACTGGATGTTAACCGCTTCATCGAAGCGCGCTCGTAATTCCACGATGGCCGTGACCTGTTTGCCGGCGTTGGCCGCGTCCACCAGCGCTTCTACGATCGGTGAGTAGCCGCTCGTGCGATAGAGCGTCATCTTGATCGCGAGCACCTGCGGATCGCTCGCCGCTGTCTCGATCAACTCCACGATCGGATCGAAGCTTTCGTAGGGATGATGGAGCAGGATGTCCTGCTGCCGCAATACCTCGAAGACGTTCGCCTCTTTCGGAAGCGCGGGATCACGCGCCGGTTGAAACGGCCGGTCTTTCAAGTTCGCGAACGCATCGTTCGCCACCAGCGGCAGCAGGTGCGTCATCGAAAGCGGCCCATTGAGTTTGTAAACGTCTCCGTCTGACAAATCGAAAAACTCGAGAAGCAACTCCCGGAAATCGCGCGGACAATCAGGTTCGACTTCGAGGCGGACGGCATTGCCGCGGCTGGAGCGGCGCAATTCCTGTTCGATAGTCCGGAGTAGGTTTTCTGCTTCTTCCTCCTCGATGTAGAGATCGCTGTTCCGCGTAACGCGAAACGCGTGGACGCCGTCGAGAATCAATCCCGGAAATAATTCCGCGATGTGATGTTTGATGAGCGAAGCGAGATAAATGTAGGTCCACGGCTCGTCCTTCGCCCGCGGCAATGGGATCAGGCGCGGCACGACGCGCGGAACCTGGACAATCGCGTGGAGCGGATCGCCGCCGCGTTTGGTCTTCGCTCGGACAAACAGATTGTGGCTCTTGTTCAGCAATTGCGGAAACGGATGGCTCGCGTCGACCGCCAGCGGCGTCAGCATCGGGAAAACTTCTTCGTGAAAATATTTTTCTGCCCAGGCGGCGCGCTTCGCGTTGAGCTGCGGCACTTCCTGGATGCGGATTCCGTTTTTCGCCAGAGCTGGAACCAGCTCGTCGTTCCAGAGCGCATACTCCTTTGCCACCAGCTCGCGCACCACCCGCTCGATGCTTTCGAATGTCTGGGTCGGGCTCATTCCGTCCGGGCCGACCTCACTCGTCTCGCTCGCGATCTGTTGTTTGATGCCGGCGACGCGAATCTCGAAAAATTCGTCGAGGTTCGAACTGAAGATCGTGAGAAATTTTACCCGCTCGATCAACGGCTGCGTCGGATCTTCCGCTTCCTCGAGGACGCGCCGGTTGAATTCGAGCCAACTTAGCTCGCGGTTGATGAAATTGCGCGGGTCGGAGAAACGGGCCGGATCGCAACTGGCGCCCGGCGGCGTAATCAAAATCTGCGCTTCTGCTGCCGGAGACTCTATTTGTGCCGGTTCCATTTTCTTGCGCCGAGCGATTCGAGCGTCGGGAAATGAACAGACGACTGTGTCCGGCGCAAGGAAAGTTAAATGCCCGCTAGTTCAGCTTGTAGGCTTCAACCAGCGCGATGCCGGTCGTGTCGTTCTTTCCCCGAAGAATCGCAGTGTATTGCCCGGGCGGGTAACTTCCGATGATCGCGGCTTCGCGATCGTCGCTCGGAGCGAGACCGCTCTGCTGAATTTCAGCCTGCTGCGAGTCCTTCCAATTATCGTCGAAGGCGAGCGGCGCGCCATTGCCGTCGTGCAATTCGAGCGTCGGATCGGCCAGCGTTCCCGGCACCGGAACGCCACCGACCGCGATCGATGGTCCGAGGCCGCGGAAAATCACGCGGGCGTAATCGGAGCCGCCAAGGATGACGCCGCCGATCATTACGTTGTCGCCGGTCTGAACCTGACCGCGGGTGGAAATGTTGAGCAACCGCGCGGGCGACCCCTGCTCGACGTCGTACGCTTCAACGAGACCAATCCCGCTCGCGCCATCTTTGCCAGTCAGCACCACGGTGTAATTGCCGGGATCGAGCGCAATTGAGATCGCGGACTCGCGGTCGTCCGCCGGAGCGAGACCCGTCGCCTCGATCTCGGCCTGCTGAGTGTCCTTCCAGTTGTCGTTCACACTCAGGATCGAGCCGTCGCTCTTGTGCAGTTCGATCACCGGATCCTGCAACGTTCCCGGGACCGGTGTGCCGTTGATCTTGATCGAAGGTCCAATGCCGCGAACGACCACTTTCTTCTTCACCGAACCGCCGACGATGAATCCGCCGATCATGACGCTGTCGCCGCTGCCGGTGCGAAGACGGGTCGAGTCATTGAGCAGCATCGTGTTCGGGGACGGCGTGGGAGTGGGCGATGGCGCCGCGTTCGTCGTCGTGCCGAATTGGATCACGAGTCCGGTCGTGTCGTTTTCCGCGGTTCCGCCCGACTGCCCGGCCGCGGTCGCATTGGCGTCGCCGTAATTGTAAACCCGCGAAACGGAATCGCCCGTTGCGTTGGTCGCGTCCATCTCCTGGTCGAGCGGCGGCACTTCGGAGCCGCCCTGAATGTTCTGAATGTCGATCAGCAGATTCCCGCTCGCAGGATTGTAATGAAACGGCGTCGTGAACGTGATCACGATATCGAAAGTCGCCACGCCGCTGGAGGAAGCGGGGTTATTTACCGCCACATTCAAAGCACCCGAGAAAACTTGAACGTCGTCGGGACCGACGTTATCGCCGAAGGTCGAGCTCAGGCCGTCGGGATTCTTTTGGGTCGTCGAGAGCCCGACCTGCAATTGCGGGACGGAAGCAGCGAACGGAACTCCCGGCGCGTGAGCGCGAAACGCGATCGAGTTGATCGTTTCCCCGCCCGCCGCAAACCGGCTGAACTGCGATTTGGCCAGGACCTGCTGGTAACGAATCGGTTTGCTGGAAAAGAGCGGGAACAAATTGCCAGTGTCGCCCTGGGTTGTGCTGAGATTGTTCGGCACGATCACGGGACCACTCGTTGGAATGGAAACGAAGACATCGCTGATCGGCGGGACATTCGCGGAGCCGCCGATCGGCGCGAGCCCGTAGATGTCTTCGATCGTGCGCAGGACGTTGTAATGGTTCATCGCGGTCCCGGTCGGCGTGATGAGTCCGTCTGGCGTCCGTGTGTCCGGCGGATTGATGTTCATCTCAAAATAATTGCCGGGCTTGACCATCGGTCCCGCGAAGATCGTCGGGATCTGGTTGCTGGGCGTGTTGTCGCCATCTTCATCGAAGGTCACGATGAGCAGGCTGTTGTGCGTTTTCGCCCATTGGTAATACGTGTCCAGGATGTGCGTCTTCAGCCACGCGTCGGCCTGCGCCACGGTGCCATCGTGCATGTCGTCCTGCTGGTCCGGCACGACGAACGCGACCGTCGGCAGCGCGGTGAATCCGGCGGCATTCGTCGGAAACGACGTGAACGGCTGATTGACTGCGAACGGCACGTGATGATTCGCGGGCGCGTCGGCGGCCTGCCAGTTCGCCACTGGATTGTGTTTGCGCTGGTACTGAGTCAGCGCCGGGTTGGTCGTGTAGTCGTCGCCATCGAATCCGACGGACGGCAGATTTTCGGAATAAGTGACGAAGGTCAGTCCACCGGCGATCAACGAAGCCGCAAGGTTTGGCGTGTTGAACGGTGGCGCGGATGAAAGCGGCTCGGAAGACGTGCCGGGATGTCCGTCCTGCAAAGTTCCCTGGTTGTTCCCCGAAAAAAGCTCCAGATAATTCGGCTGACTGGGATGCCGCAGCGCATGGGAGCCGCTCGCGACGCTGGCCGGATCGATCGGCGAGTTCACGAAATTCGCTCCTTCCAGCGCGAGCGCGCTGATGTTTGGCGCGTCAGCGGAGCCAATAATCTGACTGTAGGAATGATTTTCCATGATCACGACGACGACGTGATCGGGGCGAGGCAACGCCAGCGTTGTCGATGCGGCTGCAAGTGATGCGACAATCGCCAACCGAAAAAGGAAGCACCGTTTCATCATTTCACTCCCTTGAATCCGCTTTGCAGAGCGAGCGCGCGCAACGCAGAGAGACCCTCCGCGTGTTCAACCGCTTCTGCGTCGTTCGGATTCGGTGACGACGGCGGACACGGACCATTGAACGGGCCTGTCGAAACTGTGAAATGCGGGCGCGGCGACATTCGGCGCCGAAAAATCCAGGACTTCGGCGAGATTGTTCGCCGTCTGGTCGCGCACCGTCAGCGGCGGAAGACCGAAGCGCCATTCGATCATCTTCAGAATCGAAGTGTGATCGTATTGTCCATGCGCGACGAACGACCGCCGCGCGAAAGGCGAAATGACGACGCACGGAACCCGAAACCCGAGCCGGCCATCTTTGTCGCCGGCTGTCGCGCTGGCGCTTGGGATCGGCGCGAGCGGCGGCGCCACGTGATCGAAAAAGCCGCCCCATTCATCGTAAGTGATAACGAAAACCGTTTTCGACCAGTTCGGACTGGCCCGGAGCGCGTCGTAAATTTGATTGAGGAACGCTTCGCCCGCGCGGATGTCGGCGTGCGGATGATCGTCGCTCGAGGTTCCAGTGTCTTCATCCTCAAAGCGCGGATCGATGAAAGCGTAGTTCGGCAGCGTCCCGGCCTGGGCGTCGGCCAGAAATTGCGAGAACGGTTTGCTGATGTTCGCGTAGCGCGTTCCCCACAGAGCGAGGAACGGCAAATCGCTGAAGTAATACCGAGCGGAAAGCCCTTTTTCCTCGAGCCGGCTCCAGATCGTCGGCAGCGTGGACGTCTGCGTATTGTCGTTCTTGATCCGGTCCGTCTGCGCCGCGTGCATGTAAAAACGGTTCGGGTACGTCTCGGCCATGATCCCCGCGAAATAGTTGTCGCAAGTGGTGAACGCCGGTGCGGCTTTGCCGAGAAACGCGAGATCGTCCTGGCCGTAATAACCTGCCGCGTAAACGTCGTTCGCCTGTTTTGGATTCGACGTGCTTTCGTCCGAGCCATCGAGCAGCCAGCCGTCGGCGGCACCGTTGTTGTATTGAACGCGGCCGTCGTTGTAGGAGTGGCCGGGATCGAGAAAACCGCAGCCTTGATAATCCGGGGCAAGAGAATGCGTGGGATGTGGCAGGCCTTTGGTGTCGGAGTAGATCAGGCCTGCTTGCTTGCCATTCGCGCCCGGCATCCACCCGAGAAAGTGGTCGAACGAACGGTTCTCCATCATGACAACGACGACGTGTTCGAACCCGGCGGCTTCCGGCGCCGGCAGCGATGTCTGTGCGTTGCCGATTGCTGCCGCGAACAACACGAGCAGCGAAGCGCAGGATGAAGATCGGTGAAGTGAGTGCATGGATCAGCCAAAACCTGTCAACGGATTGGGTCCAAGCCGCGGATGCCGGTGTCACAAGAACTTCACCCGATTGGCACCTGGTGGTTACATGGCGGCCGCCATTGAGGTGTCACCCCAACGCTTTGATGCGGCAGCGCGGGGACCGAATAGCGCGAGGCGCCTCTCGACTAAGCGGCGCTCGATTATTTCGCCGCTGCGAAATGCTGATGGCGAATATCTTCAGCGGCCACGGCGTACACCGCGTCCTCGGCCATGTTCGTCGCGTGATCGCCGACACGTTCGAGGCAACGCGAGACGAAAATCAGGTTGAGATAACCGCGAAGCTGCTTGGGATCTTCCGCCATCCGTTCGGTCAATCTGCGGCCGGCCGTTCGATTCATCTCATCGAGCGCTTCATCCCGGGGCACGACCGAGCGCGCCTGTTCCACGTCGCTGCGGACATAGGCGTCGATCGCGTCCTTGAACATCGCCATCGCGTGGGCATACATCGGCCGAATTAACTCCACTTCGGCCAACGCCGGATGCTGATTCAACTTTCGCGCGCGCCGCGCAATGTTCGTGGCCTGGTCGGCCATCCGTTCGAGATTCGAGGAAAGTTTCATCGCGGAAACGACCCGGCGGAGATCGGACGCGACCGGTTGAAAGCGAAGCAGCAGATCGATGCCGTCGTGATCTACCTGTTTCTCGAGTTGGTCGATCTCCTCATCGTCTGCAATCGCGATGGCGCACGCCTCGTCGTCGCGCTGGAACAATCCGGTGATCGCGCGGTCAAGGCTGCGCTCGGTCAGGCTCGACATCATAAGGACGTTGTTGCGCAACGAAGCGAGCGCGTCGTCGAACGTTGCCAGAATATGTCTGGGTTCTGTCATGCGAGATAAAAATTAGCCGAATCGGCCGGTGATGTATTCCTCGGTTTGGCGCTGGGCCGGGTTGGAAAAAATTTTCGCGGTCTCGTCGACTTCAATCAGGTTGCCGAGATAAAAGAACGCGGTCCGATCCGAGCAACGGCCGGCCTGCTGCATGTTGTGAGTAACGATCACTATCGTGTATTGCGATTTCAATTGCCGAATCAGCTCTTCGACTTTCGCGGTCGCGATCGGGTCGAGCGCAGAACACGGCTCATCCATCAGCACGATCTCCGGCTCGACCGCGAGCGCGCGCGCGATGCAGAGCCGCTGCTGTTGGCCGCCGGAGAGGCCGTAGCCGCTCACGTGCAATCGATCTTTCACTTCGTCCCAAAGCGCGGCCGAACGCAGGCTTTTCTCGACGGCTTCGTCGATCAACGACCGCCTGGTGACTCCAGCGATCCGCAAACCGTAGGCGACATTGTCGTAAATTGATTTCGGGAACGGATTCGATTTCTGGAAAACCATCCCGACCCGCCGCCGAAGATCGACCACATCCAGCCCCGGCTCGTTGATGTCCACGCCTTCGATCCGAATCGCGCCGCGAGTAATGCGGGCGCCATCGATCAGGTCGTTCATCCGATTGAGGCAACGAAGCAGTGTGGTTTTTCCACAGCCCGACGGACCGATGAAAGCCGTCACCGCGCGCGGGGGAATGTTCAGGTTAATGTTGTGCAGCACCTCGTGATTGCCATAGGCGAAATCGACATTGTCGATCTCGATCGAGGCGCGATCGGCTGGCGCGTCCGGCGAGGGCGCCGGCTCGTTCATTGTGACTGGTGAAGCGGTTTCGGGCATTTCGGCGAGACTTACCATGATAGACGACTCCGGCTGCGCTCGCGCAACACAATGGAGGTTAGCGCGATGAGCATGACAAGGAAAAGGAAGACGAACGCGGCTCCGTATTGAACGCGCTCGGTGTATTCGTTCTGCGGGATTTTCGAGCTGACGACGTAGATGTGATACGGCAACGCCATTACGCCCTGGAAAAAGAAATCGGTGAACTTCGCGACCTGCCACGGCATTTCGTCCTTCATCGCGTAGGCCGCGGTGAACATGATCGGCGCCGTTTCACCGGCGACGCGGGCAATCCCGAGAATCGACGACGTAAGAATTCCCGGCATCGCGTAGGGCAGAACATTTTTGCGAATCGTCTGCCATTTGCTCGCGCCGAGGGCGAGCGATCCTTCGCGTAATCCCTGAGGCACGGCCCGGAGCGATTCTTCACTCGCGGTGATGATCGCCGGCAGAACCATGAGTCCGAGGGTGAACCAGCCCGCGATCAACGAAACGTTCCAACCGAAAAAGATTACGAACAGGCCGAAGCCGAATAGCCCGAACACGATCGACGGCACGCCGGCCAGATTCAGGATTGCAACGCGAACCAGACGAATGAGCGGGCCGTTCCGGCTGTATTCGCTGAGATAAATCGCGCTGCTGATCCCGATCACCAAAGCGACCGCCATCGAGCCGATCACCAGCAGCGCCGTCCCCACAATGCAGGGCCAGATCCCGCCGGCCGAATACGCCACGCTGGAAGCGTCCGGTTCGATGCCGGGATGCTCTGTTTTCCATTGGCGAAATTCCCGATCGCCCAGCGCCATCTTTTTTCCTTCGAACTCGAAGATGTAAAGCGTTTGCGGAGATTCGGTGAGAAACGGCAGGTTAATGAACGGCGGCTTGCTTGTGAAAACCGTGCGCCCGCCTTTGATGCCGATGTCGAGAAAGATGTAGGTCGCTGCGGCGAGAATCACGTAAGTAGCGATCCGGAAGAGCCAGAAGATCGCGCGTTCCACGTAGGTCCTATTCTTCATGTAGGTCCTATCCAATGTTCATCCGGAACCGCGCGACGAACCGTTGCGCGAGCCAGTTAATCCCCAGCGTGATCGTGAACAACACCAGCCCCACCATGAAAAGCGCCCGGTAATGCGTGCTGCCGCGGACCACTTCGCCCATCTCCTGCGCGATGATCCCCGTCATGGTGTGGACCGGCTGGAAAACAGCGCCCAGTCCCTGGCTGAAATCCGGAATCGCGATCCGATTTCCGGCGCAGAGCAGGACGACCATCGTCTCGCCGATCACGCGGCCGAGCCCGAGCAGGATCGCGGAGACAATTCCCGAGAGTGAAGCTGGAACGATGACGCGGCCGATCGTCTGAAGCCGGTTCGCGCCGAGGGCATAGGACGCTTCCTTGAAACCGCGCGGCACGTTACGAAGCGCGTCTTCCGCCAGCGTGAAAATTGTGGGCACGGCCATGAGCGCGAGCAAACAACCGGCTGTGAAAATATTCAGCCGCTCGCTGATCGGAAAAAACGAGACCCACTTGAAGAACGACGACTGCGACGCGGCCCGAATTGCCTGGCCGACCACGGCAATGCCGAAAAACCCGAGCACGACGGATGGGATCGCGGAAATAAATTCGATGTAAGGCTTAATGAGTCGACGCTCGGTCGCGGCCGCGACTTCGCTGACGTAAATTGCCGACGCAACGCCAAACGGCACGGCGATCATCAGCGCGACAACCGAAACGAGAATCGAGCCGACCAACAGCGGAATGATTCCGTACCAATCCTGCCAGAAACTCGCGGTCACCCAGTCGCGACCGAAGAGGAACGAGCTGATCGAGCGGTACCAGGGAATCGGAGCGTCGGGCGACCATTCGCGAACCTGCTTCGAAGCGATCGGCAGCCGGGCGAGATAATCGCGCGCCGCGCTTTTCCATTGGTTAAACGCTTTCTGCTCGGCGGGATCGGAGAGCGGCGGCGCGGCCGCGAGAAGCGCATACAAATTTGTCGTAAGACCGGCGCTGATAGTTTCGAAGGTGGCGCCTTTGTCGCGCAGCGAATTCAGCGACGTTTCGCGCGTTGAAAAATCGCCGGCGGTGAGTTGTTCCTTCAACGCGCTCGCCTGGTCCGTCAGATCGGAAACGAGGCCGCGCAAATTTTCTGCCGCATCGCTGAAGTTCGTCGCGAATTGATCGAACGGCGCGAGCGCGGAAGTGATTTCGCCCAGCGGAACGCCAGGCTTTGCCATGGCGCGGAATTGCCGCAACCGGATCTCGCTCAACTTTCGCGAGAGCGCTTCGTGGTCCGATTGCCGGGCGCGGATGATATCGACGTACTCGAGACCGGCCTGCCGATAAAGTCGCAGGTTCGCGAGATTTTGGCCGAAGAATCCGAAGCCTTCTCGGAAAAGAAAAATCGTGATCAGCGCGAGGACGATCACCGCCACGAGCGCGTTCCCGCCGAAGAACGCTTTGATGAGCTGCTCGATTGCGTTCTGCCTGCGGCGCGATTTTGTTCGGCTCGGGATTAGGATGCGGGAGTCGGCGACGCCTTCCATGCTACGCGAAGTTTCGCGGATGCGTCAGCGGTCCGGCAACGGCTTTAGTGTTACGTTTGTGTGACGAATATTCCGATTATCTTACAGGTGCGCTCCAGAGGCCTGTAAGGTCCTGTAATCGGAGTGGCTACTCGGTTTGGCGCGTTTTTTCATTGCTTCATCCGCGCAGAGCCCTCTAGGCTTGTCTTCAACCCCAATCGGTTTAGGAGGCCCCCAATGAGAATTACGCGTGTGATTGCTGCCGCGATACTTAGTGCCATAACATTTGAGACGACCACCACGGCGACCGCACCTGAGAAGTCGACCGCCGTTATGTCGACAAAGACCAAAAAGTCGCCGAGCAAGAAGTCGTCGACCGATACAACCAAGAAGGAGACTACGAAAAAGGCGAGCACAACCAGGCCTTCTCCTTCGCCGACGGAAGGCCCGATAGATTCGGGCGAGAACGGAGGCGCGCGGAAAACGCTGCCCGCGACCGACACAGCCACGAAGACAACTACCAAAAAGCAGAGCACGACAAGGCCCTCTCCTTCGCCGACGCCTGGCCCAATAGATCCAAACGAGATTGGCGGCGCGCGGAGAACGCTGCCCGAGACCAACTCAGCCACAAAAACTACTAAAAGGCCTTCTCCTTCGCCGACGGAAGGCCCAATAGATCCAAACGAGAATGGCGGCGCGCGGAGAGCGCCGCCGACGTCCAGCCCCCCACAGTCCTAGATTCTGTCTTGCCGGGGACCGAGCATGCGCAAATGGCTTTCGTCGCAAGCGGAAGGACTGAGGAAGAAAAGGGTCTGGTATTGGACTCGCGTGGCACTCATCATTGTTGCCGGTCTTTGGGTAAGTGATTGGATCGCAAAAACCGGCGGTTGGATGAAATTGCGTCGCAGCTGTTCCCGAGCTTTGCAAGATGTGGCGCCAATTAAGCCTCACCCTTACGCGACGATTCTCGTTTTGATCGAGGACGAAGAATATTGGGGCCTATCGGAGCCGTTTCGATCCGGACCTTTCACTCACCGGAGCCCTATTCGGCGAGATGGCCTTGCCAAACTTGTTAAAGCGATCGCGGCCGAAGATCCAGCGGTGGTGGCGCTCGATTTGAATTTGGAGTCACCATCGCCCGACGGGATACCGGTCGACGAACTGGAATACGCGTGGGAGACCAATGAATTAGTGAAAGCTATCAAGGAAGTACCGCGCCGGACCTCAATAGTTCTGCCAAGAACTGTACGTGAGCCTTGGCCCGGCCAGTACTGGGAGAATTCCGCTGTTTATGACGGCAAGGACTTTGGCGAGACCAAAGTTTCTAAAGGATATATTTCCCTTCCTCCTGCGAAAGATTTCCGAAAAATTCCACTTTTCACGATGACGGTCCAGAACGGAGATTCTCTTGGTTCGTTGGCGCAAGCTATTGTTCGTGCGCGAAACCCCAGGTCATCGCTTGATAACAAGGGCGTCACTCTGCCCACAGCTGCTTTCGTCCCATTAGAATCCTTTCCTCATGTTTCCGCGGGCGATGTGTTGAAAGGAGAGCCCGGAGCCTTGAACCAGTTGCCGCATAACATCGTTATCGTGGGGGCTCACTGGCATCCGGACAGGGACCACGGACTATTGGTTGATCTCCACAATTCTCCTCTGGGCATGGTGCCTGGAGCTCTCCTTCACGCGAACTATGCCGAAGCGATTTTAAATGAGCGACTGTATTCGGAATGGCAACATAACTGGCTTCGCGTTGCTGAAGTTACGGCAGCTGTTCTTGTAGCGCTAATATCCGCGCTGAAAACTGGTTTCTTCGTTAAGTTGATTGCCATCGCCCTCATCCTTCTTGCCTTGGTCGGAATGAGTATTTTGTCCCTCCTTGCATTTGCTTCAGTGTTCGACTCTTCCATTCTGCTAATAATGGTGATCTGCCATCCGGTAGTTGAACGATTGGTAGGGAAAAGAGAAACGGCCAGGGCATAATGGCGTTCAGGCCTTGTGCCTTCAGGGTCGGGGTCGGGAAGCGCAATCTGGCGGGGACCGTTCCGATCCTGTCATTGCCTTTCGAACAGAAAACGTTCTTTAGTTCGATTAGGACGTCGTGATTGGTAGAAGAACGTTAATCGTCGTTCCCTTTCCTGGCTCGCTTTCCGCCTCGACGGAACCGCCGTGGAGCTGCGCAATGTGTTTTACGATGGATAATCCGAGACCGGTTCCGGGTTGTTCGGTGGACCGTGATTTATCGGCGCGATAAAAGCGTTCGAAGATTCGCGGCAAATCATCCGGTGGAATCCCCGCGCCTTGATCGGCCACGCTGATTCGCACCGAATCGCCCCCGGATTCGGCGCGCAAAAAAACGGTGCTACCGGGCATGGAATATTTCACGGCGTTATCGAGCAGGTTGTAGATCAGCTCCTGCAATCGCGTCTCGTCGGCCCGGAGATGCGGCAGGGTGCCGGGGAAATTCAGATGCGACTTGAGTTGTTTCGCGGCGAAACGTTTCTCCCAGTCGCGCATGATGCCGTGGAGAAATTCCGGCAACGCAATCTCCGAAAGGTTGAGTTCCATGCCGGGCGATTCCAGACGGGCTAGGCTGAGCACATCTTCGACGAGCGCATTAAGCCGATCGGAATGCCGTTCCATGATTTCGAGAATGCGGAGCAGCTCGCCCGGCGGCTGGTGCGGATCGTCCAACAGCGTTTCGAGATATCCGCGGAAAATAGAAAGCGGCGTCCGCAACTCGTGGGAGACGTTCGCCACGAAGTCGCGCCGCATTTTTTCCACTTGGCGGACATGCGAAACATCACGGAACAGGATCACGGCGCCTTTCATTTCCGAATTTTTTTCGAGCGGCACCGCGCTGACCTCCAGTTCGCGCGGCTCGGACCCGCTACGCGATAATTCGATCGCTTCACGGCGCGGCGTTTCCAGCCGGATGGCTTCATCCGCCAGCCGATCGATGGCGGCATTGTGGACGAGTTCGAGGAGCGTTCCACTCGGGACGTTTCCGTCGAGACCAAACATCTTGCGAAACTCTGGGTTCATCAGGCGGACGCTTCGCCGATCGTCGATGACGGCGAGGCCGTCGAGCATCGCGCTCAGGACCGTTTGCACGCTCGACTCGCTCTCGCGGACGCGCGTTTCCAACTCGCGCCGGCGATCCATCAACTTCTCCAGCGCGAGCCCGACGCGGTGCGCTTCCGGATTTCCGCTGATGAGAAATTTTCGCGGCGGACGTTGCTCGACGACGGCGTCCGCCAGTTCGCGCGCATCTTTCCACGGCGAAATCCATTTTCGCCAGAACGCGACTGCCGCAATCAGCACAACCGCGGCGAGCGCGAAGAAAGCGAGCCAGCCCATCAGCGCTTAGCGTTCCCGAATCCGGTAACCGAAACCGCGCACGGTCTCGATGGCGTTCGCGGCTTTGCCGAGTTTTTTTCGAAGCCGGCGCACGTGGGTGTCGACCGTGCGCGTATCGATCACGCTTTCGTAACCCCAGACTTCGTTGAGCAATCGGTCGCGTTCCTGGACGCGGCCCTGGCGGCGCATCAGCATGTTGAGAAGTTTGAATTCGACGCTGGTCAATCGCAACGGTTTGCCCGCCACTTCCACGTGATGCCGCGCCGGATCCAGCGTGATCGTTCCGATCGACAGTTTCTTTTCCTCGGCCACGTCGCCTTTGCCGCGGCGGAGAATGGCGCTGACGCGCAAGACCAGCTCACGCGGGCTAAACGGTTTCGTCACGTAATCGTCCGCGCCAAATTCCAGTCCGACGATGCGATCGATCTCCTCCGCTTTCGCGGTCAACATCAGGACCGGGATGTGTCGCGTCGCGGCGTCAGTCTTGAGAATTTTGCAGATCTCCAGTCCTGGCATCTTCGGCAACATCAAATCGAGAATGATGAGCGCGGGCGTTTCTTCGCGAGAGAGGCGCAGTCCCGTCGCGCCATCCGTCGCAGTGCTGAGCGAGTATCCGGCCTTTTTCAGATGCAACGAAAGCAGATCGATCACATCCTGCTCGTCATCGATGATCAAAATCTTCGTCGTGCTCGTCATATCGCCCCGCCGCGGGACGACCAGCTTCGCAAAGCGAAGGCACGGTTGTCAAAGAACGTCACTTCGTACTGCAAGAAATCAGAGCGTTTGCTAATCCTTGGGTTGCGCTTTACGAGGCAGCTTGCGTCGGTTGCAGTCGGCCATGGTCGCGAACCGTGAAGAGATATTGAGCCGATTGCGGCAATCGAAGCGAAGCCTGCAAGCGGAGTTTCCTCTCAAGCGCATCGCGCTTTTCGGTTCTTACGCCAGCGCCACGCAGGTTTCAGGTCAGAGCGATATCGATATTCTCGTGGAAGTGGACCCGTCAATCGGCCTCGGCTTTGTGACCCTCGCGGAACGACTCGAGCAACGTCTGGGCGCTCGCGTCGATCTCGTCTCCCGGCGCGCGATCAAACCATCGCTCTGGAAGTTGATCGAGCCCGAATTGATCGATGCCTAAGCGCGATCCAGATCTGCTCTTGGCGAATTACGGATAACCGCGTCGTTAGGCACGCATTGGTCGGAGTCCCCACATGATCCTCATGAAGTGGGTGGCTCTATAGATTCTTCTGTCTCCAGCAATCCCAGCCGCAACAATTCTAAGACTTCCGGTGCTTGTAATTCGGTGGTCTGCGCTTCCGTGGGGGTTGCCTCACCGTTGCCGATTTGCCGGATGACAGCGCGCAATTCATAAACGTCGAACGGCTTCGGAACCATCGTATCCACCCGAGCGTCAGATAGGCCGCGCGATTTTCGGCGGAGAGGTGGGCGGAAAGGACAACGATCTTCCCGCGAAAGGCCGTATCCCTTAATTGTTTCACCAGTTCCACACCATTCATCCGCGGCATGCTGTGGTCGGTAATGAGCAGATCAAACGCTCCGGGCTTTCGCGTGATCTCAGACAATGCCTCCTCGCCGTCGTTTACGATCTCGATTTTGTGACCGTCGGCTTTAAGAGCGAACGAAATTGAGAACGCCACCGAGCACTCGTCCTCGGCGAGCAAGATGTTGAGAGGATTGGAGGGATTCAAAGTTCAGAGGGGATCGATATGCCATTAATACCAAAACAGTGAAGGAAACGCCACGGAAAAAAGCCGCATTTATGCGGCAGACCTTTAAGCACGTTGTTTGCCACCTTGTCGCGTGGACTCACGCGAGATATTTGGCCGGAACATTGCGCGGATGCGGGCCAAAGCTGCCCTTACGCAAGAAGAACTGGCGGAGAAGGCAGACATCGACCGATCGCAGGTCCAACGAATTGAAAACGGTACGTCGAGTCCCACGGTCGAAACGGCGGCACGCCTGAGGCGCTCGTTGCGCTGCTCTTGGAAAGAATTGCTCGCCGGGCTCGATTGACTAATCCTTGGTTGCGCTCCCCGAGGCGCTTTGAGTAGGTTCAACTCGATGGTCGCGAACCGTGAAGAGATATTGAGCCGATTGCGGGAATCGAAACAAAGCCTGCAAGCGGAGTTTCCTCTCAAGCGCATCGCGCTTTTCGGTTCTTACGCCAGCGCCACGCAGGTTTCAGGTCAGAGCGATATCGATATTCTCGTGGAAGTGGACCCGTCAATCGGCCTCGGCTTTGTGACCCTCGCGGAACGACTCGAGCAACTGCTGGGCGCTCGCGTGGATCTCGTCTCCCGGCGCGCCATCAAACCATCGCTCTGGAAGTTGATCGAGCCCGAACTGATCGATGCCTAAGCGCGATCCAGATCTGCTTCTAGAGGACATTCGAACAGCCCTGGCGCGAATCGGGCGATACACGAGCGAGATGCAGCGAGAGCAATTCCTCGTGGACGAGAAGACGATCGACGCTGTCGTGCGGAATCTCGAAATCATCGGCGAAGCCGTCCGCTGGCTTCCGGACGACTTCAAGCTTCAGCATGGCGCGGTTCCGTGGGGCCGGGTCGCCGGCCTGCGTAACCGCATTGTCCACGACTATTTCGGTCTCGATCTAGAAATCATCTGGCAAGTCTTGCAGAGTTCGCTGCGCGAATTCGAACAGCGGCTCGACCAAATCAAGCAGTAAGCTTAAGCCTTTTCGGTTCAACAGGCGGCTCGCGTAGAAGCCGCCATGACCAGCTCCGGGAGCCGCCCAGCTTCGCAAAGGGAAGGCATCCTTGCTAAAGAGCGTCACGCAGAGGGCCATTATTCATGCGATGAGTTTGTTTTCGTTGAGGCGATGACGCTTCGTGCGAAATTGCAGGATGGACGCCGCCGACTGGAACAACAAAACGCTATACGTTGATATGCGCGTTCACCCAGCCAATGAAAACCGGCTGCTGCAAATTCAAGGAGTGGGCCGATTAAGTGCCACGGAGTCTTGCGTGACAGTGGACTGGTTTAATCCTGAGATTGGAGTGGGAAAATCAATCACTTTTGATGATTCTCAGGTAATGCAATTCCAGGCGAACAAGACGCAACAAAAATTTCGCGTCTGGGGCAAGGATTATACCCCTGATTTTATTTACATCGAAGGCGATTCTGCGAAAGAGGGCTAATAATCTCGTCCGAATGAGAGATCGAGAACCCGCGTCCGAAGGTTCTGTAAAGATATCTGCGCAAGTCATGATTTATGGCTGAACGGCCGCCATTGTCGGCTCCCGAACGCGACGCTGTTCTGCGGGAAGCAGGGTACCGCTGCGGAGTACCAACGTGTAATACAACCCTCGCGCTTGATGTTCATCACATAATTCACATTTCAGAAGGCGGAGGAAATGATCCGCTGAATCTCTTTGCGGTCTGCCCGACATGTCACGCGCTATACCATCGGGGAGTAATCAGTCGGGAGTCGATCAAAGTTTGGAAGGCAAGACTGATTGCGATTAACAGCGCAGCGGATGTTCAGGCGCAGAACGAGTCGCGCGCAGAGCGACTTCATCAAGGCGAGACGCAGCCCCCGTCCAGCCACGACCAGAGAAGCGGGTTCTCGGCTGCGGCCGCTGAGTTTCATTGGAGGACATGCGAAATCGGATTCCGATATGAACGCTCGATGTTTGTGACTACCGGCTTTTGCTGCTTCGTCGGTCCGGGCGTCGCAATCACGTCTTCAGAAGCAGTATCTATGGCGACCGAAATCGCGGCGGTTCGCAACGGCACCCCGTCGATCAAGACTATGCTCGGATTAGCGCCATTCGAAATCGTTAAGGGCGCGAACCCAGGTAACTTGGCGGCGATTAGGCTCGGCGCTATAGATGACTCCCACGTGAAAGAATTATTAGCGAGGCACAACGACCCGCAACTATCACAATTCTTCGCCGCACCACTACAGACGAGATGTAAGTTTCGCATTGTCCCATTCGTAGGAGAACGCGTAGCGTTTCTTCACAGCTCTACCTCCACGGAGCAATACCGCGTCACAGCCGAGCCTCAATTTGACTCGGCTGATGTTTCCTTTTCCTTCGCCCCGAAGGGCCGACCTGACGACGTTTTCCAGTGGGTGCTGACGCCGGTGCCGAGCCGAGTGGAACATCGCGGCTCTCCTGTGTTCACCGCACATGCACAATTGGTTGGTGTCATAAGCGACACGCTGTTGCTCAATGGAGAGTCAGCGTGGCGACCGGTTGTGGCCGCTGCCTTTCAGTTTCATCAGTTGCTCACCGGCGACCAACCGGCGTGACTAGACGAATGGCTAGAGATTACCCGCCCACCGTGATGCTGACCGGTTTGCTCCACTGGCCGACGCGATTGTCGCCGACGCGATAGATGGCGCGGTAGGTCCATTTCGCGGGCGCGGCGGGGAAGGGCTGGGTGTCGGTGTAACCGGGCGTGGTGTCGATGGCCAACAGGACGAAGCCCTGGCCGCGGTCGACTTCCAGTTCGAGCTGGTCGAGGAAATTGGAGAAGCCGCCCCAGCCCCAATCAACATCCACATTCGTGCCGTTGATGATGGCGCTGATGTCGGGCTGAATCGTCGTGAGATCGGGACCGGTTTGCTGGGAGCCTTCGATGCCCAGCGCCAGGCCCATCGCTTCGTTGTAGCTCGGGTGCGCTTTGATCTGTTTCACGAGCGCGCGGAACCGCGGCTCGATTCCCGGCGCGACGGAAGGTAGTGGGATTGAAAGCACGGGCGCAACGGGCGCGCCGCTCGGTGGCAAATCCCCGCCGTAGCGGACGAGATCTTTCCACGCGGTCCACTGCCGGGAACCAGCCAGCATGGTCTGCTGACACTGGAGCGTGCCGCTGTAGTAATCGGCATCGTTGGCCTGGGCGGTGACGACAGCCGGGCTCAAGCCGAGCGTGCTGGCATAGCCGCCAATAGCATTTTTGAAGGTCTGAAGCTGGGCGCCGAAAGCTTCATCGGCGGGGTTAATGGAACTGGATTTTGGCATAGGTTTTAGCGATTCGGGTGTTTTGAGGTTGAAACTGCGGGTTTCGGGAAAAATTGGACGCCGGCGGATGTTCCCCGCGCGCGCCGGAATGTTGGACGCGCGCGTCGCGAAGCCGGACGCGGGCGCGGCGAAGTGGGACGCATGCGCGTCCGTGACCGCTGACGCGCGCCGCAAACCTGGACGCGTGCGTGGCGAAGGTGGACGCATGCGCGGCGATGAATCTGGCGCTCTCCGACCGGCATCGTCCCGCGCCGCGGGAAGGCAGACGCCTGCGCGTCCAACATCGCGGCGCGCGCGGGGAAGTTCGCGACGCACGGGGCCAACGTCGCCATTCGCGCAGCGAAAATGGCGGAAAGTGGGGCCGGGGATTGAACAGGGGCAGGGGAAATATTCACAAGCGCCGCGCATCTTGAATGGAACGCGCGGAGGCTGCAATGGGGGGAACCACGTAGTGCTCAGCGCGGCGTCACAACGAAGGCAGCGTCAGGCTAAGGCCCCGCTCCGGACGCGCGCGAGGGTGTAGGCGAACAACTGCTCGTGCCACCAGCGGGCAGCCGCGCCGCGCGTCTCCACGTGGAGCCCTTTGAAGATTTTCTCCACGTGCTTCTCCACCGTCCGCTCACTGAGTCCCAAAATATCTCCGATCTCGCCATTCCGTTTGCCATCCGCGATCCATCGGAGCACCTGGGCCTGGCGAAGGGAGAGAGGATGGAGCGCGGCGAGAGGGATGGGAAGCTGGGCGCGTTTGGGCAAGCTGCCCCGGGGCGGGCGAGTTCTGGGGTTCATCGGTAAGGACTTGTTAGTAACCGGAATCGCGACCGGCGCAATGGGGGGAAACACGTAGCGCCGAGCCGCGCCGGATTAGACGGCGGCCGTCTTGAAGATTGCGCTTCGGCCTCGCGCCGGGCAAAGTGCCGCTCGGAGCCCCGGATGAACTTCGCCCCTTACCCCAGTTCCAAGTTAGACGAAATTTTTTCGTCTGATTCTCGTGAGATGGTGAACACCTAGCAGTAGTCCTATGCCCTCAGTCGAATTCAAAATCTTCGCGGGAGAGGATGGCATCCCATTAAGGAAGGTGCCAGTGGAGTGCGACTTTCTCCCGCGCGTCGGTGACATCTTCAACACTTTTGATCTATTCGACGATCTGGAGGTGGAGGGGAATCACTTCTCGATTGTCTACGACGTCGAGTGGTCCATCGACGGCGGTCGAGCCGTTCCGATCGTCAAGCTGACGCGATATCATAATCAGCGATTGGACATCCTCCGAAGATGCGATTGGTTTCCACGCGAGGGATAATGTCTCGCCAACCATCTAACCGTGCGATGGAGCGAACTCCGAAAGCATTCGGAGTCGCTCATCTTGTTTTCGTTAGATTCATGATCGCCATGTCACAAACGTTGCCAAGAATCGCTTTGCTGAGTGCCGTGCTCGCAGCCACGGCAGTCGCTTCTCTTTGCGCGCAGAAAATTGTGCCTTCCTCTGGCTCGAACCCGGTTACAGATGCGATTCCGATGAAGATGGTTCTTCAGCAAGTACCACCCGAATATCCGTACGAAGCTCGTCGGAGTGGCATCACAGGTCACGGGATTCTGTTTGGGCGCGTCGATTTCAAGACGGGGATAGTCACCTCAGTCAAAATGGAAAAGAGCACGGGTAACACTCTTCTGGATCAGGCTGCTTTGAACCCGTTTCGTCAGTGGCGTTTTAAGCCCGGAACGGTGCGTCAGTTTCGCACCCCCATCAACTTCACAATGCCCCACTAAGGGCTTAACCATGAGATGGACCGAACGGCGGACCGCCGCATGACAAGTCAGATGGAAGAATCAAAAATTAAGAAGAAGGCGGCGCGCGTCCTCGTCCGCCGTCGCTCATCTTGTTCTCGTTAGGCCTATGCCGATCTACGCCTCAGATGGCGAGTTTGCTGATCCGCCTGATGTTGAAGCTGAGATTACATTCATAAGCACCGAAGCCGGCGGACGCAGCACTCCAGTTTTCTCTCGTTACAGCCCACAGTTTCACTTCGGTGGTGACGATTGGGATGCGGTGCACGAGTATCCGGATGTCGAAGCAGTCTATCCTGGACAGACAGCGAGGGCATTGCTCCGGTTTGTCCGGCCGGAGTACGCGGTCGACCGCATTCATGCCGGCTTGGAGTTTCGGATTCGCGAGGGAGGGCGAGTGGTAGCTCATGGCCGAGTCACCAAGATTTTACACCTCGCCGAGTCGGCCGAGAAGTACAGCCGGAGATGACACGAAGGCCTAACCATGCGATGGAGCGAACGTCTGGCAGCCATGGAAAGTAAGATTTAAGAATTATGAAAGATGAAATTGAAGCGACGCGCTGTCCCGCCAGCCGTCGCTCATCTTGTTCTCGTTAGACCTATGCGTCTGTCAATATTCACCGCCGCAGCTCTAGTATTCGCGATCTGCTCAATAGCGCACGCTTCAGCGGAGGATCGCGATGTCGTCACCTATTACGATCGCGATGGCGATGGCGTGGTAGATTACGAGCTGCACCGAGTTCGCAACACCGTCTATTTGAGTTATGCACTGATTGACTCGAAGTACAAAGGTCGGTACGACCAAAAGATGAGTCTTGCCTATCCGTATAACACCGACCGTGTGGACATCCCAGTTCCGCGCCACGTTAAGTTTATTCGGGGTCTGCCTCCGGATATCACGGATCAGCGGTTCAACGCTCCGACGCCGGCACCATGAGTGAGCCTTTCCACGCCCAACGGTCTAACCATGCGATGGAGCGAACGACGGACCGCCGCATAACAAGGCAGAATTAAAAATTAAGAATTATGAAACAAGCAGCGTGCGCCCTCATCCGCCGTCGCTCATCTTGTTTTCGTTAGGACCCCTGCATGCATCGGCCGATAGCGTTTCTCATCTTCCTTGCCGCAAGCTGTTTGACCGCACAATCTGGCGAGGTACCGCTGGAGCCGCAGATCCATACACACGGATTGGACCTGTCTGAGACTGAACGGCTTGGATTAGAGCAGAAAGCAGCAAGTGGGGACGCCAGCGCGGCGATGCGTGTTTGGGAGTATTACGCGATTGAACTTCACGATGGCCTCGCTGCTGAACCTTGGCTCTGCCGAGCGGCGGAACTTGGCGATGCAATAGCACAGTGGAACCTTGGATATTCAATCAAAGAACACTTCGGTCTTTCTAGCCCACGCTTGCCCAAATGCGCTCGACAATTTGGTGATACTCCGAAAGCTGCGGTGAAGAAGCTTCTTGAAGCGTCGGCACGCAGTGTTGGCAGCGCATGCTTCGAACTCGCGTCTGCCTATGAAGACGGATATTTCGGTGTGCGAAATCGCGCGAAAGCTCGGGAGTACTTTGCGCAGGGCTCGAAGCTCAACGAGGAGATGTGCTGGGAAAAGCTCGCTGACTACTACCACCGTGGATTTGGCGGACCTCGCAATCAGGCTGAAGCGTACTACTGGATATCTCTCTACGCGCGGTGCAACAGGCTAAATAACGTCATCGGTGAAAAGGCTTGGAAGGCGCGCGAAGAAATCGCTCAACAATTGTCCCTCGCAGACCTAGAATCCGTGTGGCAACGGATGGACACCTTCATTGAAAAATATACGGCGAGTAATTCTAGCGCCAGCCCAGATGCGAAGTTGTCCGACCTTTCGCCACACTTTCTTCCCGAGTTGCAAGCGCGCGAGGACGAACACCGACAGCGGCTCAAGACTCGATGAGCCTAACCATGCGATCCAGCGAACGGCGTAGAAGAAGGTAGCAAGGCCAAAGTAGAAAGTAGAAAACTGAAGCGGGAGATCGCCGATGCCAGCGGTGGCTCATCTTGTTCCCGTTACGCTTTCCCTGGCCTCTGCTACGTCAAGCCTACTCAACCGTAACGCTCTTCGCGAGGTTGCGCGGCTTATCGACGTCGCGGCCGAGCTCGACGGCGAGATGGTAGGCGAGGAGTTGCAATGGAATGACGGTGAGGATCGGGCTGACGAAATCGGGAACTTTGGGGACGACGACGATGTCGTCGGCGATGCCGTTCAGTTGTTTGGCGCAGTTGCCGGAAGTGATCGCGATGACTGGACCTTTGCGGGCGCGGACTTGCTCGATGTTGTTCAGGTTCTTCGAGAACACGGCGTCGTCGGGCGTGATGAAGACGGAGGGCAGGTCGGACCTAACGAGTGCAATGATGCCGTGCTTCAGCTCGGCGCTGGGATGGCCTTCGGCGAAAAGATAGGTGATCTCTTTCAATTTCAGCGCGGCTTCGACAGCGATGGGGAAATTGAATTGCCGGCCGAAGAAGAGCATGCCGTTCACGGACGCATATTTCTTCGCGATCGCTTTCATCTGATCGCTGAGCTTCAGGACTTCTTCGATCTGCTCGGGTAATTCTTCCAAGGCCTCGATGATTCGTGTGCCCTCCGAGGTCGAGAGGTGGCGCATCCGCCCGAAGAGCAGGCCGATCGCGACCAGGATCGTCACTTGCGAAGTAAACGATTTGGTCGCGGCGACGCCAATCTCCGGGCCAGCGTGCATGTAGACGCCGCCATCGCTTTCGCGCGCGATGCTGCTGGCGACGTTGTTGCAGATGCCGAGGGTGCGGTAGCCTTTGCGCCGGCTTTCGCGCATCGCGCCGAGCGTGTCCGCAGTCTCGCCGCTCTGGCTGATGGCGAACACCAGGGTGTCGCGCGTCATCGGGGTATTGCGATGGCGAAATTCGCTGGCGTATTCCACTTCGCACGGAATCTGGGCGAGCTGCTCGATGAGGTATTCGCCAATCATGGCGGCGTGGAGCGCGGTGCCGCATCCGGTTAGCACGACGCGCCCGACATCGCGCAGCTGCGCCGGTGTCATGTTCAAACCGCCGAGCTTCGCCGTGCATTCCTCGTGGCTGAGCCGGCCGCGCAACGCGTCGCGGACCGAGCCGGGCTGCTCGAAGATTTCCTTGAGCATGTAGTGGGCGTAATCGCCCTTCTTAACGTCGGCGTCCGTAAACTCGACTTTGCTCAGCTGATAATTGCCGCCTTCGCCCGCGACGGAGCTGATCTCGAATTTGTCGCACTCGACAGCGACGACGTCGAAGTCGTTCAAGTAAACGGCGTCGCGCGTGTAGGCGACGATCGCGCTGACATCGCTCGCCAGGAAATTCTCGTCCTTGCCGACCCCGAGCACGAGCGGGCTTCCACGTCGCGCGCCGACGATGAAATCCGGGATGTCGCGATGGACGAGCGCGATGCCGTAAGTGCCGATGACCTGACGAAGCGCGGTCCGCACTGCTTCAACGAGCTTCCCTTTCTTGTTGTGGCTGGGGTCGGCGACCCCGGCGGTGGACGCGCCGTTGGCCTTTGGACCGGGATCAGCGATCCCGGCTACAGATTGGTCGTAAATTCTGCCGATCAAATGCGCCAGCACCTCGGTGTCGGTATCGGAAGCAAATTTCGTATCGCCGTCGCGGATCAATTGGTCCTTGAGCGCCTGGTAATTCTCAATGACGCCGTTGTGGACGAGGGCCAACCGTCCCGTTGCGTCGAAGTGCGGATGCGCGTTTTGATCGGTCGGCTTCCCGTGCGTCGCCCAGCGAGTATGGCTGATCCCGAAAGTTCCGGTCGGCGGCCGATCCGCCATTAATTTTCCGAGTTCGGCGATCCGGCCCGCGCATTTCCGCGTCTCGACTTTATCGCCATCAACGATCGCTACGCCGGCGGAGTCGTAGCCGCGATATTCCAGCCGACGCAACCCATCGAGAAGGATGGGCGCCGCTTCAGAACGTCCGACGTAACCGACAATGCCACACATAGAGAAGATCGTGACATTAAGCGCTGGCGGACGCAACAGGGTTGGCCGCCGGCGCTTTCTGGGCTAATTGAAAAACGTGGATACGAAGAACAGTCCCGGCTTCGCGACCTATACTCCGGCGCTGCCACCCGGCACCACCGAGCGAACCCTTGCCGTGATTATGGGCGGCGGCGCGGGCACGCGTTTGTTTCCGCTGACGAAAGATCGGGCGAAACCGGCTGTGCCGCTCGGAGGAAAATATCGGTTGGTCGATATTCCGATCAGCAACTGCCTGAACTCGGGCCTGCGTTCGATCTACGTGCTCACGCAGTTCAACAGCATGTCACTGCATCGCCACATCCAGGCGAGTTACAAGTTCGACAATTTTTCGCGCAGCTTCGTGGACATTCTCGCCGCGCAACAAACACCCGAAGGGTCGCAATGGTATCAGGGCACGGCCGACGCCGTCCGGCAGAACATGCGCTACTTCCTCGAGCGGCCGTTCGATTATTACCTGATCCTGAGCGGCGACCAACTTTACCGAATGGATTTTCGGGCGCTGCTTCATCAGCACATTCGTTCCGGCGCCGATATTTCCCTCGCAACGAAACCGGTCGCGCGCGGTCAGGTGTCCGATTTCGGGATCATGCAAAGCGACGCGCACCGGCGGGTGACGAAATTCGTGGAGAAACCAAAGGACGAGGCGGTCCTGAGCGAATTCAAGATGGGGCCGGAACTTCTCGCGTCGATCAACGCGGCGGCGGAGGAGGAATTGTACCAGGCGTCGATGGGCATCTACGTTTTCAATCGCGATGTGCTGGTGGAATGCCTCAACAACAACCTGGCGGATTTCGGCAAGCACGTGATCCCGGAGTCAATCGAACACCGGCAGGTGAGCGGTTATATTTTCAACGGCTACTGGGAAGACATTGGGACGATCCGCGCGTTTTACGAAGCGAATCTCGATCTCACCGATCTGTTGCCGCAATACAGTTTCTTTGAGGCGTCGGCGCCGATCTATACGCACCCGCGATTTTTGCCGGGGAGCAAGATTAACGGCGCGACTTTACGCCAGGCGATCATTGCGGATGGCTGCATTATTTCGGACGCGCACCTCGAGCGATCGGTGATCGGCGTGCGCAGCATTATCGAGAGCGGCGCGACGATCCGGAACAGCATCGTGATGGGGGCAGATTATTACGAGACTGCGGCAGTGACGGACACACGGCGCGAGCCGCGGATTGGGATCGGGCGCAATTGCGTGATCGATCGCGCGATTATCGATAAGAATGCGCGGATTGCTGATGGCGTCGTGATCACCCCCGAAGGGAAACCGGCGGACTTCGACGGCGGAAATTATTTTATCCGCGACGGCATCGTGGTTGTGCCGAAGAACGCGGTGATTCCAGCCGGGTTCTGGATCTGATTACTCGGAGAAGGACTCAGCGCCGCTGTTGATTGAGCGCAGCCGCTTCGCCTTCCCGCTCCCACTTTTGCTGCTCATTCCACGGGAGCGACGTCTCTTTCATGTCGGTCGGGTCGTTAATGAACGCAGTGTTTTTCTTAGTCGCGCAAGAAGTGAAGGCGCCGCAGAGCGCGAGCAAGGCGAGCAGCGCGAATTTCAAATGAATCCGGTCACGAATTGTTACCTGCATAAACCACTGTATCTCCGGGTTGCACCTGGACCCCGCGGGCCAGCGTGCTCGTGATGATATCGCCGATCGCGGTCGCCGGTTCAACCGACGAAATGCGGATCTTGCCGATGAACGAGCCGCCGCGCAGGATCAGCATCTCGCTGTTCGCCTCCACGCCCTGGCGCGCGCCCAGGCTCAGCACGACAAAATTGTAAGCCTGGTTCACCGCGAGCACGGTCCCGCGAATACCGGGATTGCTTGGGCCGGGCGGCGGCCGGTGTTTTCGCTCTGTTTCGAGCTGAGTCGACTTCTCCTGGGTCACCTTCATCTTGTCGGAAAGAAGAATTTTCTCCCGCTCGGCCGCGTCGAGCTGCTTCTTGGCGTCTTCGAGCTGAGCTTGAAGCTCCGCGGTCGAATTTATCGAGGTAGTGCCCGGCACGTTTTTCGCGCCCGCGCTCTCAATGCGATTTCGCAGCTCGGCAATTTCTGCTTCGTTCGCGTGCAGCTTCGTCTGCAGTTCATTCTTTTCGGTCTGAACTTTCGCCAGCTCGGCTTCAGTGCTCGCTACTTTATTCTGCGTATCGCCAAACTTCGCGTTCGCGGCCGCCACCGCCGCCTCGCGTTCTTTCAATTGTTTCTCCTGGGAAAGACGCTGCTGTACCGCGGTCTGGCGCGCGCTATCGCTTTCGACAATTTCGGTCCGCAACCCGCGAGTCTTCTGCACATTCAGCAATGCGAACACGGTGGCGAGCGACAATAATCCAATCGACGCGAAAATCAGTTGCCGGGACGTGATCACGAAACGTGGAAGAATAAATGCGCTGATGAACCCGGATGGTATAGAAGGCGGTGGCACTAATGGCAATCTGATTTACCCGATTGCATGGCGATTTCGCGTTGCGCCTCTCTGTCATCCGCCCTATAGAACGCGATTATGGGTCAGCAACATCGGGTGCGAACGAAGCGGCGCCGGCGCGTAGCTTATTTGGAACGAAAGAAAGCGGCGGCGAAAACCGCGCCCGTCCGGCGAGAAATGCCCAAGCCGACAAAGGCGAAACCGAAGAAGCAGGCGGCCGCGGCCGGCGAGGCGTAGCAATTCTCGATTTGCTGGCCGCGCGGCCCAGGCAAAGTGCGCCCAGAGTATCTCATCGTCGATGGTCACAGTGTGATCTTTGCCTGGCCGGAATTGCGCAAGCTTCACGCGCGCCGCACCTCTCTCGCTCGCGACGCCTTGGCCAAGAGGCTCCGCGATTACCAGGACTGGACCGGAACGCGCGTCGCGGTTGTCTTCGATGGCAAGGGCTCATCGATTAGCGTGAGCTCCGACCCCGGCGAGATCCAAATTTTCTATTCGCGCACCGGTCAGACCGCCGACTCGATCATCGAACGGCTAGCCAGCAAGTATGGCAGCCGTTTTAGATTACTCGTCGCCACGAGCGATGTCTTGGAACAGGAGACCGCGAGCGCCTGCGGCGCGGAATGCATTTCGGCGGAAGCGTTGCGCTGGCTTCTCGATGACGCGGCGCCGAAATGATGTTTCCGGCTAGCGGTTAAGCGGCGCCAGCCAGAGCCGGTTGCGGCCTTGAGAGCGACTCGCGTCGGGCGCGTTGCTGGCAGGTGGCGAGGACGCGGGACAAGACGCAGTAGAGCTGTTCGATCGGCAGGTTCTTGCTGACGTAGCCGTTGGCGCCGGCCCGGAGAGCGGCATGCATCCGCTCTTCGTCATAGCCGACGCCGGTGAAGACGATGATAGGAAGGGTCTGGCTCATTTCGCGGATAAAGGAAATCAGGGAGATCCCATCCACCTTAGGCATGTTGAGATCGACGACGACAACGTCGCACCGGTGGAACTCGAGCCAGGCCGCGGTTTTGAAACCTTCAGTCAAGAACTCACAGGTGTGACCTTTTTGTTTTAGATAAGTGACCAGGAACTTGGTGATCGCGGGATCATCATCGATGAGGAGGAACTCGACAGCATCGCGTGGCAGGATTTTCATATTGGACCTCGTTTAGAATTACTATAACGACTATAAGCACTAAGCTTGCCAACCGCTTTGGCTGGCCGCAATCTAGTCTCTGCGAAGGTCCGCGCCGGGGTCCCGTTCCGGAAATAGAACCGGCGACCGCGCCGGGAGTGCGCCTTAGGATTTCACGCCGGCCCGAATCGCATCGAGCTGGCCCGCGGAGCCGAGCTTCCCGTTCTTGTGAGCGATGAAATCGGCATAGGCCTGCATGAAAATTTTGCCCGGCGGACGGAAATCGAACTGGTCGGGCTTGTCGCGGAAGAATTCGCGATGGACGCGGGTCCACACGAGGCGGCCATCGGTATCGATATTCACCTTGGTCACGCCGAGCTTTGCCGCGGGAAGGTATTCGTTCTCGTCCACGCCGCGCGCGCTGGGGTCGAGTTTTCCGCCGGCCGCATTGATCCGTTCGACTTCTTCCTTTGGAACACTCGAGCTACCATGCATGACGATCGGCATCCCGGGGATTTTATCGCTGATCTCCTTGATGACATCGAAGTGCAGTCCCTGTTTTCCTCTGAATTTGTAGGCGCCATGGCTCGTCCCGATCGCAGCGGCGAGTGAATCGCAGCCTGTCTGTTTTACGAATTCCACGGCTTCATCCGGATTCGTCAGGCAGGCGTGGCCTTCATCCACCTTAATGTCTTCCTCCACGCCGCCCAGCTGGCCGAGCTCGGCCTCCACGCTGATGCCTTTCGGGTGGGCGCGCTCGACCACGCGCTTGGTGATGGCCACGTTTTCGGCAAAAGCCGCGTGGCTGGCGTCAATCATCACCGAGCTATAGAAGCCCGAGTCGATGCAATCATAACAGGTCTGCTCATCGCCATGATCCAGATGCACGGCGAAAATTGCCTCGGGAAAAATCTCTTCCGCCGTCCGGATAATCGCCTCGAGCATGCGCTTGTCGGTGTAATTCCGCGCGCCTTTGGAAAGCTGGATGATGAAGGGCGCTTTGCTCTGCATGTTGCCTTGGAAAAGCCCCATGGTCTGCTCGAGGTTGTTGATGTTGTAAGCGCCGACGGCGAATTTTTTGTAGGCAACTTTGTACAGCTGTGCGGTGGTGACGATCATTCGATGAGAATTGGTTAGGTTGAATTGCGTCCGGCCAGGGGACGCACCTTAAATCCAAATTCGGAAATCGAAAATCGAAAATGCCTACTCAGCGATGGAGGTCGCGGGCAGCATGATACTCACGGACGTCCCGTGCGGATTCGAATCGATATCGACGCGCCCGTTGTGATCAAACACGGTCCGTTTCACGATTGGCAACCCGAGGCCCATGCCGCGGGCCTTCGTAGTGCAGAACGGCGAGAAGATTTTTTCGCGGAGATCGGGCGAAATGCCGCGGCCATTATCCTGAATGGTGACGACCACGCCGCTGGCCCGCCCGCCTTCACGAATGGATTTGGCAGCGAGCGTGATCCGCGGTTTCGATTGGCCCGAGGTTGCTTCGGCCGCATTCGCGACGATGTGCGCGAATGCTTCCGCGAGGGCGTTCTCGTCCCCGAGCACTCGCGGCAGGTCGTTAGGCAACGTTGTGTCGATGGCGACGCCGTTCTTCGTGACGCGCGTCTTCGCCAGCTCGATTGCTTTCTTGACGGAAGAGCGAACGTCCACTGGCTTCATCACCAGCTCCGACGGATGCGCAAAGTTATTGATCTGGGTGATGATCTTGTCGAGCCGGTCGATTTCCTGAACAACGATTTCGTTGAAATCCTTTCGAAAATCCGGGTCTTCGAAGCGTTCCGGCAACAATTGCGCAAAGGTCTTGATGGCGACGAGCGGATTTCGAATTTCGTGCGACATGCTCGCGGCGAGATCGGTCCAGAACGCGGCTCGGTCCACGAGGTCTTGCTTCTGCCGCAAATTATCTTCGGCCGTCAAATCGTGGACGACAGCGACCGCGCCGAGAGCGGTTTTCTGGTCGACTAACCGCCGCGTTTCGACGGAAAGCGATCGGCGCGTATTTGGATCGATCCATTGCCGCGCCGGAAGAGTTTCGGGGGTCTCGAGTGTTTCCCGCAGAAAAGCCGCGAGCTTGCCGCCGACGGCTTCGACTGGCTGGTTCAACGCGTCGCCCGCGTCCACGCCGAGAATTTGTTCCGCCGTCGGATTGAACCAGCGAATGTTCGCTTCCTCATCGGTGGCGACGATACCCGGCGGAATCGATTTCAGCAGCGTTTCGGCGAGCGTTTTTTGAACGGTCACCTCTTCGTTGAGGAGCGCGTTTTCCAGAACGGTCGCGACGTGTTCCGCCAGCGCCATCAATCCTTCGAGATCGCTCGAGTCAAATCGCTCGCCCGTGACGCGGTGGCCGAAAAAGATCCAGCCAATAATGCGCCCGCCGGCGTGAAGCGGAACGATCACCTCAGCCGCGAACATATCGAGCGCCCGGCGCATGATGGCTCGCTGGGCCGGATCGACGTGCGGCAGGTTCGCGCGCGAAATCAAATGCGCGTGGAGCTCGAACCAGCGGACGAGCGCGTCACGTTCGCCGTATTCGATCTCGTACGTTTCGGGCAGGCAGCGGACCCCGGCTCGCAGCCGGTAACGATCACTTTGCCTGATTTTGGAAAAAATCCCGACGCGGGCGATGCTGGTGGCGTCGGCCACGCTTTCCACCAGGTTGGCCAGCAGCGCTTCAACGTTGTCGAACCGGCGGAAGACGCGTGGAAAACGCAGGAGCGGCATCGCCGGCTCGCGACGTTCCAAAGATAATTCCGAGCGGCGCGCCGGTTCCGGCTGCGCATACGGTGTTATCGCGTGTTCCCGCAAATCCCGATTCTCCTGCAACACGCGCAGATGATCGAACCCGCGGGTCACCAGGCCCTGCAATCGCCGCCGATCGATTTGTAAATCTTCCGCCGCATAGACGCCGGAATTTTCGACTTCCCGGAGCGGTTCGGAGCGCAACGTCCCCAGCGCGATCACCAAAATCTCGGGTAACGCCGCCTGGATTTGTTCGAGCAAATCGCGCGCTTCTTTTGCACGCAGGTCGAGCACGAGAATGGCCGGGCTGTTTTGTTGGAGAACGGCATCGAGCCGGTCTGGCGAACTGACATGACGAAGCTGGGCCAGCGCGCTGAGGAAAGCCTTCACGCGGCGGACCAGATCGGCATCCTGCGAATAGAGGATGCATATGGGGGGTGATGGAGTCATGCGGCGGCTACCCCCTGGGCAAACCGAACCAAGGGCAAAAGAATATGAAACGCCGTTCCTTTCTTGAGTTCACTCTCGACTTCGATCTGCCCGCCGTGCTCCTGGATGATGCCGTGGACGACAGATAATCCGAGGCCGGTGCCGTAATCCTTCGTGGTAAAAAATGGATCGAACACGTGCGGGATATCTTCCTTGCGAATGCCTTCGCCGTCGTCACAAATACTCACTCGCAAAATCTCATGGGAGTCGCCGTTGGTTCCCGAGATCGCCCTCACCCATTCCGTCGCGGCGTGAATCTCCGTCGTCACGGCCAATTCGCCGCCACGATTCATTGCGTCCATCGCGTTGAGGAAAAAATTGAGGAACACTTGTTCGAGCTGGTCGGCATCGGCGCGGATAGTATCCACATCGGCCTCCCAGGAACGAGTCAATTTGATTTCCTTTTGGTAAAGGCGGTGGCCGACGAGCTGCAGCGATTTTTCCAGCACGTCGTGAACGTGCATCGGCCTCAGAACCGGTTTCGCCGGGCGAGCAAACCGCAGGAGCTGGTTCACGAGAGAATCGATCCGGTCGATCTCATGTCCGATCAGGTTCGAGAACGTGTCGCGGAAATCGGAGTCCTGGTAACGTTCCGGCAAAAGCTGCGCGAATGTTTTGATCGAGACGAGGGGGTTTTTGATTTCATGCGCCATGCCGGCGGAGAGCGTGCCGAGACTGGCGAGCCGGTCGCTGCGCCGAATCTGCAATTCCAAACGCTTCAGCGCGGTTATGTCAGTTAGAACGACGAGCGCGCCGAGCATTTCCCCCTCCTGGCCGTGAAAGATCGAGCTGCTCGCGCGCACTACGGCGTTGTGATCGCCAAAGGGTACCACCAGTTCGCTGTCTTCCTGGCGTTCGCCCGTTCGAAGTGTTTCGCACAAAATCTCGCGCAACCGTGGCGGCAATCGGTCCAGCGAATGATCGATGATGTCGCGCGGGCTCAGTCCGGTAATTTGGCCGGCTTCATTATTAAATACCGTCACCCGCTCATCGGCCCCGGCCGCGATCACGCCCGTCGTCAGGTTTTCCAGCAGCGTCTGGTTGTAGATGCGCGCGTTTTCGACTTCAGTGAAAAGCTGCGCGTTATCGATTGCCACCGCGAGCTGTCCGCACAACACCTGCAACGCGTTCTGCTCGACTGCGCCATAAATCCGTCCGGAGAGGCGTGGCCCCAGCAGCATCACGCCGGCCAGATGCTGCCGCGAAAAAATACCCAGCGCGACCGCGGTCTTGAGTTGCGCCATCTCGTCGGCCGCCTGCTCCAGCTCCGGCGTCATGCGAATGCGATGGAGTTCGTCGAGCACGAGCACTTCCTGGTTGGTCTGGAGGTAGGAGATCATGGGATCGTTTCGATTCAGCTGAAGGGATTCGCCTTCGGAATCCTGCGAAACCGCCGGATAATGCTGCGCGTAAGCCTCCTTCTCAGGCAGCAGAATGAAAACGCGATCGGTTCCGACGGCTTCACCAATGGTTTTGGCAAAGCGATCGAGTAAATCCTGGAGGGTGGTGACAGATTTCAAAATCCCCGCCGCCTGGCTCATGGTCGATTGGAAATCCATGCCGCGCGAACCGATAAACAGGCGGTCGGCAAAACGCTGGGAAATTCCGCGGGCCGGCGCCATGGCAAACGCTACGGCGAGCGCGGCCGCTAGATGGGCCACAGTCCGACTTTCGCTCGGAAAGACAGGCTTGGAGGCGGTTGAAACCAGCCACCAAACCAATCCATAGATCGCGAGCAAATAAGCCGTGAGGACCGCGTAGGACATGATCCGCCGGAAGAAAAATCCGACATCCATGAGTTTCCGGGTCGCAATGCCATACGCGATGATCAAACTGAAAACGACGATCCGAAAGGGCGCGACCTGCATCGCAATCGCGCGATCGACGAATGACGTCGAGGCGATGAGAAGGGCGAGGGCGATCCCACCGAGGATAATAAATTGGAATTCGACTTTTTGGACACCAGCAGTCCGCCGCAAATCGCGAATGTAGAGAGCGATCAAAGCGATCACCGAACAGCCGACCAAGACGTCAAAGATCGGAAAGAGAGGCCCATAATTGGGCAGCGGGATTAATTCATGGCCGCTTTCCCGCCGAATCACCGCCCCTCGCAGAAAAAACGGCGTGTAACAAACGCCGATCGCGATCAGGCTCGGAATAAGGAACCAGACACTTCTTTTTCCGATTGCCTTCCAACCACTGTCGCGACAAAGAATTCCAAGCCGGAGCAGATTGAAGCCATTGATCATCAGGACTCCGCCGGCCCATGCGTTGCGGATCCACAGTTCCGCTTGCGACGGAGCGGACGCGTCGAACGCGAGCCGCAGGGACAACAGCCACGCGGAAATGAAAAAGGAAAGAATAAGAAAGCTCTGGTTCGCGTGATTGCGCGAGTTAGCGCGGTAAACGGCTAGCCCCAGCCCGAGCTGAATCGAGAGGGCGAGCCAGAGGGAGATATTGCCGGCGTTCATTCTTGAACGCGTTCCACCACCATACTGCTATTGCCGCCGCCCAGGCCGCGCACATTGATCAGCGCGGTATTGATCCGGCGATTCCGGAAACGGCCCGGCACGTAGTCGAGGTCGCAGCGCGGGTCGGACACTTCGTAATTGGCGGTCGGCGGGATGATGTTGTGCTTAAAGCATAAACCGCACGTGATGACCTGGTGCGGCCCCGCTGCAGAAAGCGCGTTGCCGGTCACGCCTTTTATTGAACTGATCGGGATATTGTAGGCGCGCCGGCCGAACACCCGTTTGACCATGTCGGTCTCGACAATGTCCAGCGCCGGATGGCCGGGGCCATAGGCACAGATGTAGTCGATGTCTTCCACCGTTTTGCCCGCGGTGTTCAACGCCGCTCGCATCGTTTGTCCCAATCCGAATAGTTCACCACTGGCGTAATCATCACCCTGCGTGCCATACCCGGTGATTTCCAAATACGGCGTGGCTCCCCGCGCGATCGCGCTTTCATAATTTTCGAGGACGACAATACCGGCGCCTTCCGAAATTACTCCCGAATCACGTTGCAGATCGAAGGGCCGGCTCGCCCGTTCCGGATCGGAATTGCGCGTCGAGCTCAACCCCGCCGTGGCGAAACTCGCCATCGACAAGGGAGTGATGGTTGCATCCGTTCCACCGGCTACCGCGACATCCGCTTCGCCGTGGCGAATCATCGTCGCAGCCGATGCGATCGCATCCAGGCCGGAGGGACACGCCGACGAGATTGTCGTCGCGCGCGCTGAAATTCCGAGCGCCATCGTCAACACCTGGGTTGCCGCCTGCGGCTGGCAGTCGACCACTCCCGCACTTACCCCGCGAGGGCCGCGTCGCGAAAGATCTTCCCAGCCGCCCTCGAGAATTTCCATCGCGGTGCTGCTTACGCCGAGCATCACCGGAATGGGATGATCGACTGAATGCTGCGACGGGTCGAAATCCGCGTCGGTCAGCGCCATTTTCATCGCCGCGAAAGCGAACTGCGTGTGCCGCGCCATGCGTTTCGGTTTGAACTTCGGGTCGATGAAATCCAGCGGCTGAAATCCTTTCACTTCTCCCGCGATCCGGCTCTTGAACGCGCTGGCATCAAAATGGGTGATGGGGCCGACTCCACTGCGCCCGGCCACGAGCGAATCCCAGAACGCTTCGATCCCGATCCCATTGGGAGCGAGAATTCCCATTCCGGTGACTACGACTCGATTGCGTTGTGACATGCTTCTCATCTCATTAAGAAATCGGATTTGGAGGGCAAAGTGGACATTCTAGCGATTACGCTAAATCCAGTCATTACATTTTTCTTGGGGTCGATGTCCACCTTATTCACCAAATTTTCGACTTATTCACAAGTTGCTTCTTGTGCAGACCGGAAAAAGTCTCAGACTTCGGACCACGCCGTTTGGGCGAGGGGCACGTCATTATACAACTTGTGCGCGGTACAGCCTTAGCTTTCTTTTTCGCACCACTATGACCGCTGTTGCCTCCGATCTGCCCAAAGTCCTCGTCATCGATGACGAAATGGGGCCGCGCGAGAGTTTGCGCATGCTGCTCAAACCGAACTATCAGGTTCATACCGCAGATTCGGTCGACGCCGGCATCAAACTTTTGAAGGAAAAACAGCCGGACGCCGTTATCACCGATATTCGGATGCCGGGCGCGAGCGGGATCGAGGGGCTGCGGCGAATTCGCGAAATCGATCCGCATGTCGCTGTCATCATGCTTACCGGATTCGGCGCGCTCGAGACGGCGCAGGAAGCGCTCCGGCTCGGGGCGAACGATTACATCAACAAACCATTTGATGCGCGCGAAATGCGCGAAGTGATCAGCCGGAATGTCGAGCGGACGCGGGTGCAACGCACTGGGTTGAACGCAGCCGAGGAAATCAAGGAGCTGAACAGCCGTTTGCTCAAGGAACTCGCGCAGAAAGAACGGCTCGCCTCGTTAGGTCAGGCCTCCGCGGAGTTCGTTCATGATCTCGGGAACCCGCTCACAATTGTCTGGGGTTACGTCCAGCTGCTCGCGAAAAAGCTCGAGCAATCGGAAAAGGAGAACGGCTCGAAGACTCCGAACTCCGCGAAGGAGCTGCAGATCATCGAACAAAATGTCCGGCTCTGTCGGGATCTGCTCACGATGTGGCAAAGTTACGGCAGCGTTGAAGCGGCGCCGCACAAACCCATTTCTGTGTCGGGCATCGTCCGCGAAGTCGTCAAAGGTGTGACCGGGATGGCCGCTCAAAACAGCGTCGAGTTGAAATCCGATTTATGTGAAGACGCTTGCACGCTGCTCGGGGACGCCACCCAGATGACGCGCGCCATTCAAAACGTCATCATCAACGCCGTTCAAGCTGCGACGGAAAACAAAGGCACCGTCACGGTGAGTTGCGTTCGCAAAGATTTTTACGTCGACGTTCGCATCGAAGACACCGGGCTGGGAATATCGCCAGCCCAAATGTCGAAAATCTTCGATCCGTATTTTACAACCAAGCAGGGCAAGAGCGGCACTGGTCTCGGTCTCTATATTACCAAGAAAGTCGTCGAAGATCACAGCGGTTCGATCAAGGTCGACAGCACGCCGCAGGTCGGCACCAGCTTTACAATTCGTCTTCCGCTGCTGAATAATTAACAAGCGACTTTCGCTTGTCACTTTCAGCGGCTTCCGTTCTGTTGGAGAAGTGTCCGACTCGTATCGCGTCGCCCCCATTTTTTTGATCCGGATGGCTGGAGTGCCATTCGACGTGATCAAAAATCTCGCGACGCCAGAAAGCGTTGCGCTCGCGCGTGATCTCATCGCAAAAGAGCGGGCGCTGAAAAGTGCGATTGAAGAGGTCGAGGCCTTTTTCCGATCGCGACAGCAGCTTTTGGCGAAAGAAACATATCATGCGTTGCGCGTTGCCGTCCGGACCCAGGAGCCGCTGATCGGCGTTGTCACGGATCAGCCGCCGTTCCTTTCCAACTACGCCTCGATCGCTGAGGAGGTGGCAGCGCTGAAGAAAACGCTTCAGCATTCGCTCGTTCGTGAAACCGATCGTGCCCGGACATCTCTTATCGAATCGAGCCGCGCTTATCTTCCTGGGTACCTTCTCTTCGCGGCGGCAAATGTTCTTGGTCTGTTGTGGGACGAACTGAAGGACGTCTCCGGCGAAGGCACGAAGCCGGGGCCGCGAAACAATGCGGCCAGAAAGACCGAGCAGAGCCTGCTGATGTATCTGCAACGAGTGGCGACCAAGAACGATACCTTCAGCGAGTTCGGACCTTCCAGCTGGGGAACAGTCGCGGCCGGTCGGCCCGGCAAGAAAATAAGTTTCGCTCCGGAGAGTGGGGTGGCGGCTCGCGAGGTTTTCCTGGAGCGATGGACGGCGCATGCCATTGCCGCCGCGATTAATTCGGACCCTGAAACCCCACTCTCCCAACCAATCGAAGTCCCGGCTCTCGACCCTCATCCTTTTCGCGTCCTCGTCGAAGACATTTCAAAATGGCCCGAGGGCTCGGCGCGAAGTCGCTGGCTGCCGCGACTGGAAAAAATTGTGGATCTTGCGGCGGACTTCAGCCGGACACTGGCTCCGGATCGCCGCCGCTTCATCATGAACTCGGTGCGCGATGAATTGAAGGGAATCGCCGGCGCGCACAAGGAGACCGATCGATCTCTTTATTCGGCTGCGAATCCGATCGGCGAGGAGTGTTTTCGGATTTCTAACTTCGCCATCTCTAAGGAGCTTGTTCGCGAAGTGGTGGATGATGCGGCGCCCTGGATCGATCTTTGGCGTGACAGTTACGCGTTCATTGCGAGCCGCGTCGCGGCGGGGCTGCGTCAAATCCTTCAAGTCTCCGCGCCGAACAAAGCGGTGATGCCCTTGCCGCAATTTCTCAAGGCGTGTGAGTCGGCCAATCTGTCGCTGACTGGTCCGGGTTTGGTAGCGCTTGCTCACATTGCGTTTCAGGAAGTGAAGAACGCTTTTCGCGAGCAATTGCGCCCGCATGCAGACAAGCCGGAATACCTGCTCACCCCGGCAGACTGCGAGGTTGTGCGCCGGAAATTCAACTACCCGAAGTTCGACGAATACACCTATCCCTCAGCCGACTTGCAATTGGCAGCCGCGTCGATCGAGGCTGTGGAAAGCGGCGACTATCAATGGATCGTGGCGGAGTTACATCCTCCGGTCGCGCTCCTTCATCACGCCGGTTATTGGAGCTGTCCGGATAAACCCGCCTTGAACGCGGCCCTGGCCCGGACCACTCACGCGCAACCAAATTTTCATTTTGGATTTTTCGCAGCGGATTTCACCGCGCACACCACGGTCCGGCTTTTCGACGCCCTCCCTGAGCTGACAAATTTTGTGGCGCCGCTGCGCGCTAATCCTGGTTGGCGCCAGGTGCCGCCGGCCGAGACGGAAGTCTACGTGGATGACGAGTCCGGCGACGTGCGTGTGCGCCACACTAAGACGCAGGAATCGTTCGGTTCCTTCGCGCGGGCCTGGCTCATTCCGCTCGGTTTTCATCCGTTTTATTTTGGCGGGCTTCCTCACACGCCGCGGTTGCGGTGCGGCGGTGTCATCGTTCAACGCCGCTCCTGGACAGTGCAACGCGATGAATTTGCCCTCGGCAATTATACTGGCGTCTCACGCGATCTTGTTCTCGCCGTCACGCGGCTGCGCACGGAAAAAGATTGGCCCCGCCATATCTATATTCGGCCGAGCGAACAAGCGTTGCGTCGAAGTGGGGCAGTAGGTCGCGATAAAGACACCAAACCGGTTTACATTGATCTCGAGAGCTATCTCTTTCTCGAAATTTTTTACCGGTGGCTGACGAAAGCGGGCGAGCTGGAAGTCACCGAGATGCTGCCGGAACCCGAGCATCTGCTTTGGCAGGAAAAGGATGGTCGTCGAACTTTCGAGCTTCGAACCCAAATCGTGCCGCGATAATTTCGAATTTTCTTTCCATGAAAATCATCGCGATCGCCAACCAGAAGGGCGGTGTCGGGAAAACGACGACCGCGGTGAATCTTGGCTGCGCGCTGGCGGACGACGGGCTGCGCGTTTTGATCATCGATCTCGATCCGCAGGGGAATGCGACCAGCTCCTTCGGATTGCAGGAACTCGAAGGCGAGAGCTTGTACGAACCGCTTCTCGGCACGGCGGCGATTGCCGACAAGATCGTGCCCACCAGAGTCGAACGCGTCTTCATCGTGCCGGCCGATCTCGATTTGGCGGGCGCCGAAGTGGAAATCGCGCGGCTCGATAATCATCTCACTCGTCTCACTGAAACGCTCGCGCCGCTCCGCGCCGATAACACCTTCGATTTCGTTCTCCTCGATTGCCCGCCGTCGCTCGGCATCCTGATGACGAACGCGCTCGCTGCCGCCGACGAATTGCTGACGCCGATTCAATGCGAATTTTTCGCGCTCGAAGGCCTCGTGAAAATTGTCCGCATCATCGAACAGGTGCGCGACTCCGGAGCGAACGATCGTCTCGAGATTGGCGGCATTGTCATGACGATGTTCGACAGCCGTACCAACCTAAGCACACAAGTGGTCGCGGATGTTCGCGCCCATTTCGGCGAACGCGTTTACCAAACCGTGATCCCGCGCACCGTCCGTCTGAGCGAAGCGCCCAGCTTCGGCAAATCAGTTCTCGAACACGATCCGAGCGGCGCGGGGGCTCGCGCCTACCGCGCGCTCGCGAAAGAATTTATTGAGCGCCACCGCTGACCGCGCCGCGGTAGTGGAGCGCGCGGATTTTCTCCATCGTCACCAGGCCGCCCCTGATCATTTTGTCGAGGACCGGAAGGAAACTCTGAATTTTTTCTTCGCTGTCGACGATCTCGATGATCATCGGCAGATCCATGGAGAGCCGAAGAATTTTCGAAGTGTGCATCCGGCTCGATTTGCCGAAACTCATCGGGCCGCGGAGCGCGGTGGCGCCGGCGAGATGCATTTCGCGCGCTTTTAAAATGATCGCTTCGTAAAGCGGGCGGTTCTCGAAGCGGTCGCTCTCGCCGATGAAGATGCGCAGCAAAGTCGCTTCGTGAGGAATTTCCATGTGAGTTATCGGCTCATAGTCGCCGCGCAGAGATGGCCCAGCCAAACAGCGCCAAGACAAAGAACGACGGATAGAATTACGTTCGCCGCCGCGCGAAGCCAATCTCCTTCCATGGTCAGGTTCAAAGTTTGCAGGCTGAAGGAAGAAAACGTCGTGTAACCGCCGCACACACCGGCCATGAAAGCGAGCCGCCATTCCGGCCTAACGAGCAATCGGCCTTCGGTCCCGGTGTAGGCCGCGAAGAAACCGATCGCCAGACAGCCGCTCACATTCACCAGCAACGTCCCGTACGGAAACGTCTCGCCAAATCGCCGGCCGATCACGCCGGAAAGCCAGTAGCGAGCGACGCTTCCGAGCGCGCCGCCTCCGGCGACCAGCCAGTAATCGAGTCGATGCATCGAGGCTGCCTATCAGATCGCCGCCCGAAATTCAACACACCCATCGGCCAGAAACGCCGCGATGAATCTTTGTGGCGCCGAAATTTGTCGCGAAAAACGAGCGGGATTGGGTTCCGGCGCCGGTACCGGAGACGTCCAGCATCGCGACGTTGAAAGCTGCGTCCAAAACGTGCACAGCCTGCCATTTGTTTATGCATGCAACTCAAACGGTTTTTGGCGAAGGACCGAAAGGCGCGCCGCTGATGCTGCTGGGCGAACAGCCCGGCAATCAGGAAGACCTGGCCGGCAAACCATTCGTCGGGCCGGCCGGGAAAATTCTCGATCGTGCTTTGGAAGAAGCCGGCATCGATCGCACGCAGGTTTACGTCACCAACACGGTGAAGCACTTCAAATGGGAACCACGCGGCAAACGCCGGATCCACAAGAAACCGAACTCACGCGAGATTGCCGCCTGCCGGCCGTGGCTGGAAGCGGAGCTGCGAGTCGTTAGGCCGGACTTGCTGGTTTGCATGGGCGCGACGGCGGCGCAGGCTGTGTTCGGGCCGAAGTTTCGCGTCACGCGCGAGCGCGGGAAAATTCTCGAGTCCGAACTGGCGGCGAAAGTCGTCGCGACGGTTCATCCGTCGTCGTTGCTTCGGCAGCCCGACGAAGAATCGCGTGAGCGCGAGTACAGACTTTTCGTCGCCGACCTGCGAACGGCGATCAAAGCTGCAAAATAATAATGTAGAGGCGGGTGTCTCACCCGCCGCACGGACGATTCTGCGGGTGAGGACACCCGCCGCTACAGAAAGCTACGGCTTTGGCGTGGCCGAAGGCGAAGCGCTCGATTCCGCGGCGGCTTCCTTTTCTTTCTTATTCGCCTTGCGCTTTTCGTCCGCCGCTTTCTCGGCGTCCGTCTTCGGGCCGAGTTTCACGCTCTTGGCCTCGAGCGATCCGTCCGTAACTTTCCAGTAAGAGCCGCGCGCTTCTTCATTGGCCACGACGTCTTTCATCGTGGCCGGCTTGCCCGCTTTCGTCACCACGGTCTTGTCCGTGATTTTGAAAACGCGCGAGTGCTCCTTGCCCGCGATCGTGAAAGTCTTCGCCTTCGTATCGACGGCGGAAATCATTCCGTGAAATGGAATCGCGCGCGCCTTGTTGGCGTCGGTCGTCGTATTGGCCGCAGGCGAGCTGGTGGGTTTAGGAGTAGGCGAGGCTTTGGTTTTCGGCGAAGCCGAAGCCGTTGGGCTCGGGGTAGGGGACGCCGATTTTTTGGTGGCGGCGTTCGCCGCGAACGGCAGGCAACAGGCGAGAACGGTTACGCCAGCGGCGATGAGATGCAGTTTGGTTTTCATAGGCGGAGTTGGTTAGAGGCTGGTTGTATCTGGATCGAACGAGCGACGCAATGCCGTCACGCCCCGGTAGTGGTACAGTTTGAAATCGGAAAGTCTTGCGCCTGCCTGTCCGGTCAAGCATAGTCGGGCATGCCAAAGCGCCTCGACTTGAACCAGATTGCAGCGTCAATCGTTTCTCAGACAACCGGACCGGGACCGAAAGCCAAGGCCGAACCGGAAAAGAATCCGGCAGCCATCGCGCTCGGACGGCTCGGCGGTTTGAAGGGTGGCAAGGCAAGAGCGGAGAAGTTGTCGCCTGCGCGGCGAAAACAACTGGCAAGAAAAGCCGCCAAAGCCAGATGGGCGAAGTAGCGTTTACGACGCGGCGGTAAGAAAAGAGTAGCTTTTTGCCTTCGGCATTTTCTTCACTTTTTCCAAGAATCCCGTCTCGGTGATTTGCGTCGGCCAATCAAGATTTACGTAAACTGTAGCCGGGTTGCCCTCACTCCTCCTGAGTCGTATCGCATCCAAATCCAGTAAATGCACCATGTCCCTAAACTTGGCCTTCGCTCCTGCCTTAAGAGGTTGATATATCGGCTCAAGCAGCCTCATCGCATCGGGAAGCACCATTTCGCCTCGTTCCAGCAGCATGTTTAAAATTGCGATGTGTCTCTTGGCGATCACAGCTTTCCGTTCGCTTTGAAGGCGACCGAAGAGCTCAATCATTGTGTTTTTGAAGATTGATTTGGATACGTTGCCGCGAATCTCAAAAAAGAGTCGTTCGCACTGAATTTTTATTCCGCGTAATCCGAAAGCGAGGAATGGAGTCAAATCGTAATCGGGCGGTTGCACTGCACTCAACGCAGAGAGATAGGCAGTCTTTTCATCGTAATAGTAATTCGACATGGCGATAAAGAGATGGTCGGTGAGTCCGGCACGCTGAAGCATTAACGCCTCTACCGCTCGCGCCGTGCGGCCATTCCCATCGAGAAAGGGGTGCATCGCGGCAAAATGAAAGTGCAAGGCTAGCGCCTGAATCAAGAGATCGTGTTCTTGAAACTCCCGTGACACTGCCGCCCCTAATTTCTGAAAGGCTTGCTCGCATTCAGTCCCGCCCTCACAGCCTCTGTGAAGAGGAACTCCAAAAGTCACATTTTCCCCATTTTTCCTGGTGACCCCTGGAGGACAATGGTCTGCATCGGCGTCTCCGATAATAATCGCGTGAATATCTCTGATCAGATCAAAATTTACGGGCCTGTCTTTTGGAAGTTTGGCAATCCACTTGTACGCCTTCATTGCAGCGTGAGCTTGCTTTTGAGAACGCGTTAAAAGTTGCTCCGGCGTTTCGGTGAGAGCTAGGTCCAGTTCTCGTTCCGTGAAATCAGCCCCCTCGATTCGAGAAGTTCCCGCGACTTCTCGCTTGAGTTGAATTGCCTGCAACGCTTCAACCCAGCTTCTTTGGTAAGGAATATTCACAAGAGAGAGCACCGCAGCTTTCGCGTCCGTTAGAGGGCCAATTAATGGCGTGACGTTGTAATTCAGCCAGTTGCGAGGACTTTGATACTTGATCATGAATCAACAATATCATGTTCATTTCCATTTCAAAGCGATTTTATGTATTGGTTATACTGCTGTTAATAAGGTAATTACATTGTCATAAAACTATTTTTCGGCGCACTTGCTTTCCACTTCATATCATGGATATTTCCGGCGAGTTTCATTTAGGAGTTGACAATGCCTGACCGGTCAAGCATATCTGTTTCATGAACAAGTTGCGTGTTGAAGAACAGAAGCAAGTCGTCGCGGCGCTCGTCGAGGGAAATTCCTTGCGCTCGATTACCCGCACGACGGGCGTGCATCGCACAACCGTTATGAAACTGCTATGTGATCTTGGTCGCGCCTGCTCCGATTATCAGGACAAAGCGTTTCGCAATTTGCAATCAAAGCGCATCCAATGCGACGAGATTTGGAGCTTCGTTTATGCAAAGGACAAAAACTGCACGCGCGAACGGAGAGCCAAGGGAGCGGGAAGCGTTTGGACATGGGTGGCGCTCGATGCCGATTCAAAACTGGTTCCCTGCTGGTTCATCGGTCCGCGTCACGCGGGCTGCGCATATCATTTCCTCGCCGATCTAAAAGACCGCCTCGCGAATCGCGTCCAACTGACAACGGACGGCCACAAAGCGTACCTGGACGCGACCGAGCGCGCTTTCGGAACGGGGATTGCGATGCTAGAAAAGATTTACGGCGCTCCGCAGGACACGCCAGAAACGCGCTACAGCCCCGCAATCTGCATGGGAGCGCGCAAGGCGGTGATCACCGGCAATCCGGTCCATGAGCACATTTCCACGAGCTACGTTGAGCAGCAGAATCTCACGATGCGCATGTCAATGCGGCGCTTCACTCGCCTAACGAATGGTTTTTCCAAGAAAGTTCAAGATCTGGAAGCGGCGGTCGCGCTCCATTACATGCACTACAATTTTTGCCGGATTCACCAAACCCTCCGCGTCACGCCTGCCATGGAAGCGGGCGTTGCCACCCATGTTTGGTCGCTCGAAGAAATTATCGCCCCGATCGAATCAGGAACCGCGAGCAAAAAGAAAATTGCGGAATGACGTTATTGCCCGCACTAACAAACCCGCTCCGCCGCCTGCGGGGATTCTCATTTTCACTTCGCCGAGCAATTGCAGATTGCCGAGCTTGCGGACGCGGGCCTCAGCGTCCTCTACGCTCTGCGCCATTAGGTCCACCGCCCACCATTTGCCGTCGTGGTAGTAGCGGCACGTGTACGTTTTCCATGATGCAGCAGGGTCGTTCAACATAGAAAGGAGGAGGAGGAGTTATGTATTTCGAAATTTGGCAGAGCGCATCGAATTACAACTGGTACTGGCACCTGAAAGGAGCCAACCACGAAATCGTTGTGCAAAGTGAGGGATACGTAAGTAAAGCGGGAGCACTTCATGCGATTTCGCTGGTCAAGGCGTCGCACAGTGCCCCCGTTTACGAACGGTAGAGTCATTGCAGTAATTGGTTAAGCAGTGGGCGTGCCCTTGGTAAAATCCCAAGGCGCGCCCGCTTGTTTTCCACCCATTTAATGTCCCTCATCGGGAGAAAGTTGCACGGGTCTCCACAGAGTACAAATGGAGAATTTCGGCTGTCGATGCCATATTATGCGATGGCAACATTTGGTTTGCAGCGTCTCAACATGAGTCCGGAGGGCTCTCCCAAAAGCTGGTCGGTCGCCGTTATGCTTACCGAACATACAACGTCGGATAAGGGCGAAATTCTGCTGACGCCGAAATGCGTGACCTCCGAAGAAATCGACTACTGGGTCGATAAGCTGATCAACGAATTGAAAGAATTGCGCCACACCGCGCACCGCAATTTTTCGGGCTGATCGAAACTGTGCCACTACCCACGCCCCATTAGTCTTCGGGTTTTCCGTCGAGCAGCGCTTCGCACGGCAACGTCTGCGGCCCTTTCTCCGTGCACACCGCGTAGCTCGTTTGCACGACTTCTTTGGTGCTCTCCTTGAGATAAGCCGGATACATCGAGACGCCGGCGTAATCGCCTTTCGCATTCAGGATGTAGAAATTGATTCCGAAATTCGGATTGCCTTTGCTGTTGAGTAAACGCTTCTCGACGGTGTTTCCCTTGATTCGTTTCAAGGCGTCCAGGCCGGCATCTTTCGGATGCATGCCTTTGCGCATGTTCTCGACGATCAGGAACGAGCACAGGTTATAGAGGTTCGCTTCTCCGCGACCGGTCGAACCCGCCGCGCCCACTTCACCATCCACGTAAAGTCCCGCGCCGAGAATCGGCGAATCACCGACGCGACCCGGAATTTTCCACGACAACCCACTCGTCGTTGTAACTCCGCAAACCTCGCCTTTCGCGTTTACCCCGTCGCAATTGATCGTGCCGTAAATGTGTTGCGGATCGATCAATCCCTCCGCCACCATTTGCATCAAAACTTTGCGGCTCGCTTCCGCGCGCTTTTGCGGATCGAGATAATGCCCGGGATCGATCCTCCGTTTCCATTCCAGCCAGAGCTGCCGCGAATGTTCCGTGTTCAGATCGTCCTCGATCTTGAAGCCCATGCTGCGCGCGAAATCCTGCGCGCCTTTCCCCACGATTAAATGATGATCGGTCTGTTCCATCACCGCTTTCGCCACGAGTGACGGCGTCCGCACGCCTTCGATGCAGGCCACGCCGCCGGCGCGCTTCTTCGGTCCATGCATGCAAGAGGAATCCAATTGCACGACGCCGTCCGCATTCGGCAATCCGCCGTAGCCGACGCTGTCATCGAGCGGATCCAGCTCCACGATGTTCACGCCCGCGATCAACGCATCGAGCACGTCGGCGTTCCCGCTTGTCATCATCGTGAACGCCTTTTGGACGCACGTCATGTCGCCGCCGTTTTTGAATTTGTTCCCGTTCGCCGACGAGATCACGACCGGTTTCGCGGACTTGGAATTCATAATCGTAGGAGCTTGCCCGAAGAGCGCGCGCGGCGTCACTGCGAGGGTGAGTCCGCCCGCGACGCTCGATTGCATAAAGCGGCGTCTATTCATGCTGCATCCAATCACGGACTGGCGCCGAATGGCAATCCGCAGTTTCGCCGTTCGCCGGCTCCTCTTACTGTAACAGGTTGAATACCTCCACGATCGCAACGCCGGTGCCGTTGTTTTTGCCGCGAACGATCGCAGAATAGTTACCGGGAGTTAAAGTTCGAACCAGCGCCGACTCGAGGTCGTTACTCGGCTGAAGGGTTGTGGCTTCCACTTCGGCCTGCTGGCTGCCGCCAAGATCGTTCACCTTCCAGTTATCGTTGGTCGCTATGGTGACGCCATTACCATCGTGCAATTCCAGAGCGGGGTCGGCCAGCACGCCCGGAACGCCGAACGCCGTCAGGCTGGGGCCGAGCGCACGCACGATCACTTTGGTGGTGTTCGTGGCGGAACCAACGATGAACCCGCCGAACAACACGTTATCGCCCGTACCTACCTGCGCCCGGGTGGAGATGTTCACTACCTGACCCGTGCCTGAGACTGCGGCGGCGTTCGTGATGGAAAGGGAGGAACCAAGAAAGTCCGCGATCTCCACCGTCACAGGAAAGCTGCCGCCGCCGGCGTAAGTGTTCGCGCCGCTGACGTTGAATCCGCCATTCGCGTTAGAGCTAATCGCACCCGGGCTGGTATGGCCATCGCCCCAATCAATCGTCGCCGTGAAATTGCCCGCGACGCCACTGGGATCGAAATCGCTGAACGTGGCAACCAATCCATTGAAAGCGGCGCCCGCAGTAGCGGCGATGGCCGGCTGCGCGTTAACGGCCGGGACCGGCTCGGCATAAACAAAGTCGTCCGTTACGACGAGGTTGTGATTGGTGCCGGGATTATCGGTTGTCGTTCCGGTGAAGTGGACCCCGTCGAACGTGAACAATGCGTCGGTTCCGCAAACGATCTGCACGCTCGTCACGATTGGCGTGGCAAAGAGCACGCCGAGAAACTCCGCCTGGCCCGCGGTTCCCACCGGCGCGAAAAACTTCCCGAGGCTGCGCGCGCCGTTGAAATATTCGATGCTCGTCGTGTTGGCGAGACGGACATTGAGAAAGATCGCGCCAAACCCGCGCGTCGCCGCGGGCACGGGAGTCGTGGTGTGCGCGCCGGCCAGCACGAAACTCAGGCCGATGGTGTTGTCGTTGAACATCGCGAACGTCTTGGTCGGGCTGAAGGCGGGGAACAGGCCCAAGACGTTTCCATTCACGCTCGAGAAAGTGGATTGATCGCTGGCACTCGCTGGGCCGCTGACGGCGTAAATCTCTTCAAAAAACACGCCGCGTTCCTCGAAGCGATTGAGCGGAATGCCCACGACTTTTCCATTGACTATGACCGTGGTGCTCCCGCCGAAGTCAGTCCCATCGAGGGCAACCCCGTCCCAGGTGATCACACGGAAACCGTTAGGTTTGGGCGGCGGATTCGCTCCGTTATTTGCGCCGCCGATAGCAGCTTCGAACGAGGTCAATGCGTTATTGGCAGAGCCTGCCGTCACGCTGGTGTTATTGCCGCCCACGCCGTTGAATTGCGTCGGCGCACCCACGCTTACCGGGTTGCCGGTCGTCAGCGCCGGATCCACCGCGTAGATTGCGCCATCCCCCGCGGCCCACAGCACAGCACTGAGAAGCGCGCGCAACGCGATCGTAATTTTCTGCTTCTTCATGTATTCCTTCAAGTAGCGCGCCAGCACGAGGTGATGGAGCAGGCGAGGACCGAAGTGGTCAGCGCGTTCACGACCTGGCCGACCACGAACCAGGGATGCAAATTGATGAACACCGCCGCATCGACGAGGAGCGGAGCCGACCACGCCATCCACACGACCGCCGCGAACCGTAACGCGCCCGGCATTCCTCCCGCGAACACGCCACCCATCCGCGCGACAAGAAGAAAAACCGTCGCGATCCCAATGCAGCTCAGGAACGTGATCGTCGAGGAAAGCATGTAGCTGCGATTGTTTTCCGGGCGCCACGTGTTTGGCGTCAACCCTTGGAAGCGATGGAAAACAAAACCCAGCCAGAACCAGCTCGTGAAGATGGCGAGAATTCCGGCGACCGCGCCGGGAGCGAGAGCTAATTGCAACGTTTTCATAACGCCGAAGCCGACGCGAGATTAGCAAGCGGCGGCTTTGATTGTCACGATCTTACTTTCTCCTTCGCAGAAGCGACCTGCGACGTATCCGATCTCGATTTGGTTAATATGATTAAGAAACTAATGTTGCTCGTTACGATTGCCGTCGCGAGCGTCACTTTGGGGACCGCCGTCCAGGCGGCAGGGATAAGCGTCGAAATCGGTGACCGGCCATACTACAGCCATGGCCCGCGCTATTGGTCGGGCGAATGGGAAATGGTCTGGGTGCCCGGTCATTGGTCGGAAGGCCATCATTGGGTCCACGGCCATTATCGCCGGGGCGAACATCGCCATCATCACGACGATCGCGTTCGTGAAGACGTGCGGATCGAAGAGCGCCGTTAATTAGGTCGGCGATCGGAAATAACGAGCGAGCCCGGTGGCTTTCAAGCTGCCGGGCTCGTTTTATTCTGCGCCCTGCATTTTTTTTAGGATTCCTTTTTCCTAATTCTTAATTCTTCCTTCTTCCTTGCAGAATCCGCCTTTCGAAATGACGCTCGCCGTTCAGCCGGCCGACATCGACCGGCAGAACCACGTCAACAACACCGTTTACGTCCGCTGGATCCAGGAAGTCGCCACCGCGCATTGGAATGCGACCGCACCCATCCCCGCACGCGACGACATCGGCTGGGTCGTGTTGCGCCACGAGATCGATTACAAATCGCCCGCCTGTCTCGGCGACGAAATCATTCTCCGCACCTGGGTCGGACAGGCCACCCGTCTTACCTTCGAGCGTTTCGTCGAAGTGCTCCGCCAAGCCGATCGCAAATTGCTCGCGCAAGCCCGCACCCTGTGGGTCCCCATCAATCCCGAAACCGCCAAGCCCACCCGCGTCCCACCCGAAGTCCGCGAACGCTTCTCGATCTAAGGAGGCATTTATTTCTTACTCCTTCCTTCATACTTCTTACTTTAGAGAGGCGTCTGCCGCCTCTGCCGTTTCCGATTCTAAAGGGAAGGGATAATTCCTATGAAAAAACTAATCACCATTTTGCTGGCCTGCTCGCTCGGGTTCGCCGGTGTCGCCGGAGCCGCGCAGGAAGATCCGAAAGCCAAGAAACCCGCCGCCAAGACTGGCCCGGTGAAACAGCAGGTCGGACCGAAACAGAACTTCGCGCCTAAAACGTCGCACGTTCAATCGATCCATAGCCAGCACGTGCAAAACGTGAACAGCACGAAGATTCAAAAGAGCGCCGTCACAAAGAAGTCGCCGCGTCACGAGATGGTTTACACACCGGAGAAGAACGCGACCTCCGTTCAATCGAAGAAGATCCAGAAACAATCGCAGCTGCAAACGAACGCGCAGTCCAACCAGTTGCCCGCCGTTCAGAAGAACCAGAAGAACATCGTCGCGCCGAACACCAAACCGATCCCGAACGCTCAGAACATCCAGGCCAAGTACAAGAACTTTAAGGCGCAACCCAAGCCCGCCGTCGTCCCCAGCGTGCAGTATAACAAGAACTATCAGATCGTTGGCGCCCAGAATTGGAGCGGCCCGCAATATCGCGTCTTTGCTTCCTACCGGCCGCAGTGGCACGACCGCGGCTGGTGGCAATCGAGCTACGGCGCCAATCTCCTTCTTATCGGCGGCGGCTGGTATTATTGGAACGCCGGCTATTGGTATCCCGCGTGGGGCTACGATGAAAGCGCCGCCTATTATCCCTACGACGGTCCTATCTATGTCGGCGATAACCGCACGCCCTTTGACCAGGTCGTGGCCGATGTTCAGGCTTCGTTACAAGAGCAAGGCTACTATCAAGGCGACGTCGACGGCCTGATGGGCCCCCAAACCCGACAAGCCCTGGCTGATTTCCAACGCGACCACGGCCTCATCACCACCGCCGCCCTCGATCAGCCAACCCTTGCTTCGCTCGGGCTTGGCTGAAGTAGGAAGTAGGAAGTGTGAAGTATGAAATGAATTAACGGCAACCTTCGTTACGATCATCAAGCGTTCAAGACAATAGCGTGTTACGAGTTCTTAATTCATACTTCTTACTTTATGCAAAAGCGCCTCTTGGAGCTTGCCGGCCTCATTCTTATCGGTGACGGGTTAATGGGTCTCCTTCATCCCCGGCGTCATTCACTTCTCTGGCATGTTGGCCCGCAGCTAGCGAAAGCCGTCACTGAAGAACTGGCGGAGCATCGTAACACCGCTCGCGCCATTTACGCCGCCGAACTAGCCGCCGGAATCGTCCTTGCCGCCTCTCAGCTTTCAGACGTCGACTGACTGTAGCCGCGTCGCCCCCTCGCGAAAAAGCGAAACGCCCTCGCGCATTGTAACGCGAGGGCGTTCGAACTCCGATCTCTAGCAGCCGCTAGTCGACCTTAATTTCGAATACTTCGACCAGCGCGATCCCGGTTCCACCGTCCGCTCCGGTTACAACCGTCGTGTAGTTTCCCGGCTCAAGACGGATCAGGATCGCGGCCTCTTTCGGATCGTTCGGCGGAAGGGTCGTCGCCGTTATTTCAGCGGCATTGGCGTTCGTCTGCCAGTCATCGTTCTCCCGCAGCATGGTGTTACCCTCAAACAGCTGCAGCTTTGGATTTGCCAGGACCGGGCTTACCCCGAATTGCGTCAGCGATGGCCCCATCGCTCGCACCAGTACCATCTTCGGTCCGCCGGTGATGATGAATCCGCCGATCAACTGGCCCTGGCCCGTATTCACAAACCCGCGCGTCGAGATGTTAGCCAGATGATTCGCCACCGATTCCTGGGTCGCCCGGATCTCATACACGATCCCATTCCAGGTGAAAGTGCCGAAGACGACGCCGTGATTGAACGTCAAATTCCCCGTGATCGCCTCGCCGGTCACAAGAGTCAGCGTAAAGGTCGCGTTGATTGTTTGCGCGCTGCTATCCTCATCGTGGTCCTCCTGGTCGTCCTCGTCTTCATCGCCATCGCCGGGGGTAGCCGTAGGTGTGGCGGTTGGAGTAGCCGTTGCCGTTGCGGTCGGTGTCGCCGTTGGGGTGGGCGTAGGCGTCGCATTCGGAACAATCGTGATCGTGCCAAAGCCCCCGATCGTCGTCGTCCCATGTTTGCCCGTGAGGAAGATATTGTTTTGCGCATCGATCAGAATCTTCGTCTCGATGTTACCCGCTGAGCTTTGTGCCGGCGCGGAATAGCGGCCCGCGATTTGTTGGGTTGGGCCAAAGTTGGATACGCGATTGGCCGTAATCGTCTGGCCCAAGAATGTCGCCGTGATTGTGTTGTCGGTGATGGTCCCGTCGATCGTTTGTTTTTTGTCTGTCTTTAATGAGAACGTCCCTTTGTTCCCCGCGCCGCCCCCGGCGAAACCCGATTGCTGCCCGGCCACGTCAAAGAAATAGGCCGAGATCGCGTGATTACCCTGGACGAAGAAAATAATCTTCCCGCCCCCCGAGAGGCTCCCCTCGTAGAAACCGCGTTTACTTTCGTCTCCGAATGCCAGGTCCGCGCACGCCAGCGCCAGAATCAGGACCGCCAAATACTTCGCAATACTCTTCATGATCTCCCTCTTTTCCCTCTCTTGATAGTTAGCCGGCGAGAATAACCGAACGCGCTCCACGTTGGACCGACGGCTCGCCGCGAACGACATTTTGCAGCATATCAAACGCCAGCGTTTTCATTTCATCTTCGTTTGAAAACGCACGTGATTCCGAAGTCCCTGCCGCGGTGTCCTCTGCGACCCGAAGCCTCTTCTCGAAATTTTTCTTCCCCTTCTTCGGCGTTTCCAATCCGGCCCGGATTCATGTCAAAACCCGCAACAGTTTGTAACAATCCCGACACTTCGCGATGACCCAAAAGCTGAAAAACGCCCGGTAGCCGCCTGGCTGCGTCGAGGCGTTCTTTGCTTTCTTCGGAAGACACGGCGAGACGGCGCCGTGGCTACAACACGTCGAGACGACCGACCTCCGCCTTCAGTCTCCTACTTCCTACTCTACTTTCTACTTCTTAGTCACCTTGATCGACTTCAGGATTCCCTCGAGCACACTCATCGTGCTGTCCGGCGCGTCCGCGTCGTAGTCGGCGTAGACCGCTCCCACTTTGCCACCGCCCGCATCGAAGATGCCCACGATGAATTTCACCTTCGTCCCGGCACGTTTATCCACACCGCTGCCGTTGAACACGAAGAAATGCGAGCCATTCTGGTCGAGCTCATGTTTTTGCGTGTCCGGATCGACGCTTTTCATCGCGTCCTTTAGCGTAGCCTCGAGATCTTTGGCAAACGCTTCCACGTCGCCCCCGGCCATCCAGGCCATGAGATAAGCGTGATCGCCGGGCGCCGTCGCTTCCACAACTTCGTCGTTTGGGTCGCCCTTTGGTTTCCAATCGGCGGGCACAGTGAATGTGAAAGCCGGGTTCGCTGCGCTCGGCACCGACATCGTGTCGCCACGGGCCGGTAACGCCAGGCCGAGAACCGTCATGATGAACAGGTATGGAACAAGTTTTATAATTCTCATTTTGATTTGGGTTGGGTTGTCGAACTCCCAGTGTCTCCCTCCGCCGCCCACCATACAAGCACCATCCGCATTTTCTTTTTGACCTCCGCCGACCTAGTTTCCCCCCTGCCGCTTCCGCATTCGCCGTTGTCTTTCCCGCCTGGAAAAAAGAAGAGCCGCCGAACTCCCATTGCGGGACGCCCGACGGCTCCTACTTCCTACTTCTTTCTTCTTACTTTAGGTCCTACTTCCAGGTCGCCGTTGCGTGGTCGTTCTTGTAGTGAATGGTTATTTCGCTGATGGTCGAAAGGTCGAGATCGGTCCAGTAGCGGTACTCGCCGTCGGTGAACTCAATCTTGAGATCCCACCTTGTGTCTTTTTCGTGTTCGCGGCTGAAGCGGATATGGACTGACTTGCCGTCCGGGACCACGTCATCCGGGCCCATCACGTCCTCGCCCCATTTCTCTTGTTTGCTGGGCGAGACAAAGACCTTGTCGATGGTATAGCCTGTGTCATTGACGAGGGTAAAGTCGAGCGCGCTCTCCGCGCGAACGACAGAAGGCGCCAGGCCCAGGATGACTAGCAGGGCCACGGCGATTGAACCGAAGATATTCCGGTGAAACATAGTGTTAGTAGTAGTGTTAGCGTTTGTTGGTGTTTGCGATCAGGCACTTGGCTGACCTTTGTTTTGTCTGGTAAGGAATCGGCGCCTTATGCCTATTTCTGCATCGTTAGGCAACGAAATATTTGCGGCGAACCCCGAAGAGCCTTTCTCCCTTGTACTTCCGATCTAAGATTTCTGCGTTCATTCCAAGCTCAAGCTTCCTCTGAACTCTCCTCCTTTCGTTACCTTCGCTATCTTCTGTAGAAAATTATCCTCCTCCGAGCGAATCAACAGAAGGCAGCAAAGTAAACGAAGGGATCCGTCCTCCGTCCTCCCGCGCCCGAGAACGCCGCGGCTAAACACGTCGCTCGTCACATGTCACTTGCTTCGCCACTCTTGACACCCGCGGCACCGTCTTGCTACTCCTGAAGAACGATGAAAACACTGAAAACAACCTTAGTTCTTGCGGCATTGATCGGCACCATGGGTCTTCAATCCGTTCGAGCCGATCAGCCGAACATGCGGGCAGCGCTGGCGCATTTGCGTGAAGCCAAAGCAGCTCTGCAACGGGCCGAGCACGACAAAGGCGGCCACCGTGCCCGCGCCATCGAGATAATCAATCACGCCATCGCCGAAACCGAAGCCGGCATCGCCGCCGGAAGACACTAGCCGCCGTTTGGCGCCGAAAAGCCCTGTAGCCGCGTCGCTCTGTCGACGCGCCTTTATCTTTTGTTTGCACACGGCGACACGGCCCATAGCTGCACACGTCACTCGTCGCATGTCACACGCCGCTTGCTTCCCCCTCCGCCCTAATAACCAGTAACCAATAACTCGGCGCCTCAGCGCCGCCAAAGAAAAGCCGCCGAAGCGTCCTACGCCCCGGCGGCCCTTAATTTCTTAATTCCTAATTCTTAATTCTTAATTGGTTTCGCTTACCCCATGTTGAGCGATTCGAGCGTCGGCTCGTCGATCACTGCCGTTACCGTCATTCCATTATCAGTCTGATAGGCGGTGAGCGCTTCCCGGGTTAACGGCCCGATCAATCCATCCACCTCACCCTTGTAGTAACCCATCTCCTGGAGCGCGGCCTGCACATCCGCGATCACTCTGTCCGGCGGCTCCGACCGCTTACCGACATAGATCGGCGCATCGTAAGCATAATACTCGTGGCCGGGATCGTAGCCCCACGCCGGGTACCAGTAACCGCTGTTGAAGTAATAGTAACCGCCAGCGATCAACTCCACCCGCTGGTAACGCGACGAATACCAGCCCCGGTCGTGCCGTTCGGGGTGATAAGACCGATACACCTCATACTGCGGTCCCTGCCACCGTTCGCTTCCCGGTAGCCGGAAGCCCGCACTGAATGTGACTGCCGGAACTCTGTCCGGCCTGGGCTGCGCCCGAAAGCTCATGTGCTGCTGCTTGATCTGCTCGACCTTCTGCACATCCGGCTTCTTCGCCGCGGCTGTAGGATTCGTCGCGTTAGTTTGCGCAGCAACCGACGGAGCTACGCTGGCCGACGCTGCCGTTGCGGGAGTGGTGCTCGCCGTAGGTGCCGCCGGAGTCATGCTAGCTGTAGTTGTTGCCGGAGTAGTAGGCGCCTTAGTTGCCGGGGTGGTAGCTGTCGCTGGAGTAGCGGTGGTCTTCGCGGTTGCGGGTGACGCGCTCGGCGAAGTCTTCGGTGTCGCCGCCGGCGTCTTCGAATTCTTGCTATTCCGATGCTGGTTCTTCGTCACGTCCGGCGTCGCACTAGTGGCGGGGCTGGTGGCCGATTGGTCCGCGTTCGTGCTCGGAGTTGTCGCCGGCGTATTCTTCTTATTCGACTTTCTGTCCGTCTTCGTTGTGGCCGGCGTCGTTGCTGGCGTCATGGCCGGTGCCTGATTCATAGCCGGCCCTTTTTCCTTCATCGCCGGAGCCTCAGTCTTCGGCGCAACGGCCGGAGTTTCAGTCTTCGGCGCATGAGTCTGCGCCGGCTTCACTTCCGCTGGCGCCTTTTTCTCGTGACTCGGCTTTTTGCCTGGTGATTGTTCTTCGCTCGGCGTGGGCTGCTGGGCCATTACGGCTCCCGCGAGCGCCAGCGAAGCGACTACTAGTAGATTGGTGATTTTTTTCATGGTTGCTCAATGTTGGTCGTTAACGGAGACGATCTATTCAATGCCGGGCGTTTTTTGCATCGCCTCGGCCGTCGATCGCCTAACGAGTATAAATCGCACGAGGACGCCCACTTGGTTCCCTCCGCCGGCTCGATTCCCTTCTCCTCATTCCTTCGTTCCGAAGCGGCCCGGAAACGTTGATCCCGCAACTCTGCTCAGAAACTCCGGTTCAATTTTCGTGCTCAGCTCTCTTGCGACAGGTAACTGGAACTTCGCGACGGCCGCGCACCTGCTAAACCGCGCCGCGTTCGGTGGCACTCCCGCGGAAATTGAAGCGGCCCGAGGGAAAGGCCTGGCGAAAGTCGTGCGCGAACTGGTCGACGCCAGCGCCGCGACTATTCCGCCGGCTCCTGCGTGGGCGCAGCCGCGAAACATTCGCGAGATTCGCATGGCGATTCGCGAAGAGAAAAACGAGGGCGACGGCCGCAACGAAAAACGGCGCGAATTTCGCCAGATGGAAGGCGAAAACATTCTCGATCTCCGCCGTTGGTGGCTCAACCAGATGATGACCACGTCCGCGCCGCTGGTCGAAAAGATGACGCTCTTCTGGCACGGCCACTTCGCGACCAGCGTCGAGAAAGTGAGAGACGGTTACTGGATGTGGCGCCAGAACGATCTGTTCCGCCGTCACGCTCTCGGAAATTTCGCCGCCCTCACCAAGGAGATCTCGCGCGATCCCGCGATGATGATCTACCTCGATCTCCAGCAGAGCCGCAAAGAACACCCGAACGAAAACTGGGCCCGCGAATTGATGGAACTGTTCACCGTCGGGATCGGGAACTATTCAGAAGCCGACATTCGCGAATCGGCCCGCGCCTTCACCGGTTATCGCATCGACATGACGACGCAGCAGTTTCGGTTCGCTCCGCGGCAGGCGGACGTGGGCCCGAAAACGTTCATGGGAAAAACCGGTCCATTGCTGGGCGACGACATCATCGGCATCCTGATGAAACAACCGGCCTGCGCGCAGTTCCTCGCCCGGAAACTTTGGCGCTTTTTCGCTGAGGACGATCCATCGCCGCAAATCGTCGAGGCCGTCGCCGCGCGCCTGCGCGAGCACAACTTCGAGATGCGTCCTGTTCTCAGCGAGATCTTCAGCTCGAAAGAATTTTATTCCGACGCAGCCATGCGGACCCAGATCAAGAGTCCCGTCCAATATCTCATTCAGACCACGAAGCTGCTCGCCACCGATCCGCCCGCCGCGCCGGTAGCGCAAAACGCCATGCGGCAAATGGGCCAGATTCTTTTTGCGCCGCCCAACGTGAAAGGCTGGGACGGCGGCAAAGCCTGGGTCAGCACTTCCACGCTCCTTTTCCGTTACAACTTCGCGAACTACCTCATCAACGGCGACGCCATGCGGCCCAACGCTGATCCCGCGAAACAAAAAGGCGGCGACCTCGGGTTTCGCCGTGGCCCGGCGTTCGTCAACGTTCCGCCGCGCGATCCGATCGACGTCTCGAAAGTCATCCCGACTGAGCTGCGCACGAAGCCGGCCGAGCTCGTGGCCCATCTCAGCACCCGCCTCTTCCAGGCGCCCGTTCCCGACAAGGAGCGCGAAGCTTTCCTCCAATACTTGAAAGCGCGGGAGCCCGATACCGGCGACGCCACCATGCGCGGGTTGCTTCATCTCATGATGAGCACGCCGCAATTTCAATTGGCCTAACGACTACTTATGGACACCAGCCTTCACACTCGCCGCCAGTTCCTTCGCACTTCCATGCTCGGCGCCGCCGCTTCGTGGACGCTCCCCGTCTTTCTCGAGAAAACATTTTTCGCCCTCGACGCCGTGGCCGCGGATGCCGCCACCCAGGCTGTTACCGGCAAGGACGGCACGATCCTCGTCGTCCTCCAGATGGCTGGCGGAAACGATGGGTTAAACATGGTGGTTCCCTTTGCCGACGACGCCTACTACAAGGCGCGGCCGAAGCTCGGCATTCCCGCCGACAAAATCCTGAAGCTCGATTCCTACGCCGGACTCAACCCGAACCTCACCGGTTTGAAATCGCTTTTCGACGAAGGCCATCTCTCCGTCATCCAAGGCGTCGGTTATCCCAATCCTAATCGCTCCCATTTTCGTTCCACCGAAATATGGCAGACCGCGTCCGACGCCGACCGGAACGAGAACGAAGGCTGGCTCGGGAAATATTTCGATAACTGCTGCGCCGGCGCTGATCCCACCGTCGGCGTTGCGATCGGCGACCAGATGCCGCAGGCCTTTGTCGCACGCACACCTACCGGCGTTACGTTTTCAAGACCGGAACAATTCCGCTGGATCCCGTCCGAAAAAAGGAACGGCCCAATGAGCGCCGAGGAAACTTTCTTCCGGCAATTGAACGGCGCGACTGATGACGACGCCGCGCCGCCCACTACGAATGACGGCGGCTCCATCGCCGCGATCCCCGGCAGCACCAGGGCGAACCAGAGCGCCGTCGATTTTCTCCAGCGCACCGCTCTCGATGCCCAGCTCAGCTCCGATAAAATCCTGGCGATCGCGCGCAAGACCAAATCGACCATGCCCTATCCACCGGGCCAGCTCGCCGCCAGTCTCAGTCTCATCGCCCGGATGATCGCGGGCGGCCTGCCGACCCGCGTGTACTACGCGAGCCAGGGCGGATTCGACACCCACGCCGGCCAGCTCGGCACCCACGACCGGCTCATGACCGACTTGAACGCCGCCCTCAGCGCGTTCGTCGCCGACCTGAAAGAGCAGGGGAACTTCGACCGCGTTCTGCTCATGACCTTCAGCGAATTCGGTCGGCGCGTCGCCGAGAACGCCAACGGCGGAACCGACCACGGCGCGGCTGCTCCGATGTTCGCGCTCGGTGGCGCTGTGAAAGCTGGCCTGTTCGGAAAATATCCCAGCCTAACCGAGCTCGACCACGGCGACCTGAAGTTCAACACCGACTTCCGCAGCATCTACGGCACTATCCTGGATCGCTGGCTCAAAGCCCCCAGCGAACTCGTCCTCGGCCACAAATTCTCCTCCCTCCCGATCATCGGGTGAGTGCCAATTCGCTCCTGTAGCCGCGTCGCTCTGTCGACGCGTTCTTGCCCATTTCGACATTGGACGTTGGGCGTTGGACGTTGGACGCTGGACGTTTGCTTTCGCCTTCCCCCCGCTCGTCACACCTCACACCTCACTGTCTCCGCCTTTCCCCTTTCGCCCTTGGACTTTGGCTTTAAATTGCTTTCCGGCCGCGACTCGTCACCGCGGTCGCGTCAACCCAATGAAAAACAAGCGTCGCGCTTCGCAGGTGTTATGGATCGAATGTATCGGGTTCGGCATTCTTTTGGCGGTCTCCTGGATGGACGAGCTCATTCGTCTGCCGCAACTGCTCTTCGGCGGCGTCGCGGTGCCGAACTGGCACGAGGGCGTGCTCGAATCGCTCGCCATTATCACCGTCTGGGTCTTCGTGTTCGTCGCCACCCGGCGGATCTTGAAACGCTTTTATTATCTCGAGGACCAACTCCAGATGTGTGGCTGGTGCCGAAAACTCAAGGGCCACGGCGATTGGGTCTCGCTCGAAGACTACCTGACAAAAGAGCTCGGCGTCGAAACCTCCCTCGGCATCTGCACCAACTGCGGTCGCCGCGTTTTCCCGGAAGAGGAGCCTGCCGCTCCCTGATTTCCGAATTGCGAATTTCGAATTCGTCGTTCGTTTTCCCTTCTTAATTCTTAATTCTTCCTTGGCGCTCCGCGTCCCGGCTCATCTTCTGCTGGTTTAACTGGAATCCTTCGAATGAGATCGAGATTCCTGTTCACTAGCGTCTTCGTGTTGTTCGCCGTTTCCCTTGCCAACGCCGGCTCACTCCAGCGCATCGGCCACACAACCCTCATTCCGCGCAACTCCAACCCGGACGACAAAGGCATGTACATGGCGCTGATCGACCCCGCTAACGGTTACGCCTATTTCATCGGCAACTACCTCTACAAACTGGATCTCTCTGGCCCGCTGCCTGTGCCGGTCGGGCCCGGCCTTTTCACCGGCCAATTCGCGAGCGGCGCCATCGACGTCTCGGCCGGCTATGCCTATTTCCCCGGCGGCACGATCAAGCGATTCGCGCTGGGAACCGGAAATAACCCCGTCGCGGCCGCCGGCTCTCTTTCTCTCACCGTTGGCGCCACCACCGGCCTCGTCATCGACGATGCCGATCCGAATCCCGCGAACCATTACGCTTATGTTCTTTCCACTGGCACGCCGGCGAAGATAACGAAGATCGCCCTTTCCACTTTCACCGAGCTCGGCTCCGTGACTCTTGCGCCCGGAGAAGAAAGATCGCTCTTCGCGAGTTTCGCCGATGCCAAAAAAGGCTACGCCTATTTCGTCACCACCCCGAACACCACCGGCCCAAATATTTCCCGGGTCGTTAAAATAAAGATGACGCCCGGCGCGAATCCTCCCGTTCGCATCGGCGCCGTCGATCTCGATACGGTCCCGTCCTCCATTGACGGCGGCTCCATCGATACCGTGCACGGCTACGCTTACTACGACACCTACGACAGCGATCCCACCGTCAGCGCCAAAGTCTATAAGCTAAGACTCGAGGACGGCGATGTGCCTCCCACGCTGGTCGGAAACATTTCGCTCCACTCCGGCGAAGGTCGGCTTGCTGCTTCGGTCATCGATCCAGTGAATGGCTACGTCTATTTCGCCGATGACAACAGTTATCCCGGCCACATCTATCAGTTGAGTCTGAACGGCCCGAATCTTCCCACCGAGGTCGCAGTCCTGCCGCTCCAGGGCGGGACCAGCTCTCCTCCTCCTAATGGCACCACCGCTTCAAACACCAGCACCGACGCCAATCTTCCTTATGGCGAAGTCTTTTTCCGCAGCGCCGTCTTCGATCCAGTCCGCGGCTACGCCTATTTCGGCCAGGATAGCCGGCCGAACCAGATCGTGAAAGTGCAGGTCGCCATCCGTTCCGCACAACTCCTCAACATCGCCACCCGCGCCCTCGTTCAGCCCGACCCCAACGCGTTGATCGGCGGCTTTATCGTTACCGGGTCCGCGCCAAAGAAAGTTCTGATCCGCGCGCTCGGTCCCTCTCTCGGGAGTTTCGGGATCGCGAACTTTCTCCCCGACCCAGTCCTCGACTTACACGACTCCGCCGGCTTGCTCATTTCGAACGACGACTGGCAACAGGCATGGAACGCCACCGATATTCCCGTTTCGCTCCAACCCAAACAGAGCGCGGAGTCCGTAATCCTCACCACGCTTGCGCCCGGCGCCGGTTACACCGCGATCGTTCGCGGCAAAGGCGCGGCTGCCGGTGTCGCGTTGGTTGAAGTCTACGATCTGAATCCCGACGACGGGTCCGTTCTCGGCAACCTCAGCACGCGCGGTCTCGTCGGTAGCGCCGAAGACGTCATGATTGGCGGCGTGATCGTCGGCAACGGCACCGCGGCCGGCACTGTGCTCGTTCGAGGGATCGGTCCTTCCCTTGGCCAGGCCGGCATTTCCAACGCTCTTGCCGATCCGATGGTCGAGCTTCACGATGCCAACGGCTCCACGATTGCCAGTAACGACAATTGGAAAATGCGCCCCGACGGCACCAGCCAGCAGGCCGAGATCGAATCCACGAAAATTCCGCCGACGAACGACGCCGAATCCGCCGTTCTCATCACTCTGCCCGCCGGCAACTACACCGCCATCCTCTCCAGCAAGACCGCTTCGGCGGGCATCGCCCTCATCGAAGCCTACAATCTGTAACCGCGTTCATCCGCCTTCAGCTTTTTGAAAGCCCGGCCGTTGCTGCGCGTTTAAAATTCCCTCGTTCCCAAACTCCGTTTGGGAACGCCCCTTGTCTTCGAACTGCTCAGCCTTCGCTACCTTCGCTATCTTGGTCACTCGCGCTCCCGCGCTCGCGCCAGCTACCCTAGCTGCGTTACCGCCTATCCTCCGTTCTCCCGGGCCGGCGTATTTTGTGAAGATCTCCCCGCTCAGCAGAATCAACAGAAGGAAACGAAGTTAGCGAAGGGATTCCGCATTTCAGAACGCCTTCTTAATTTTTAATTGATGCTCCAGTTGATTCGCTCCGCCTCCGACGTCTGACCTCCAACCTCTGATTTTTGTTGTCTGTCCCCAACAACCAATAACGAATACCTGGCGCTCCGTGCCCTTCAGCCCCTTGGGATCTGCGGAAAGCCGCGCGCGGCATGCCAAAAACGTACGATTTCCAGGCTATTGCCCGCGCTGCCGACGCGGTAAATGATGCGATACGAGCGGAAAATGATTTCACGTAACTCCGGACGCCTGAATTCTGGCACGACGCGCCCGCGCTCGGGAAATGTCGTGAGGGACAGGGCGGCATCGAGGAGCTGATTTCCCATTCGTTCAGCGGCCCTAACATCGGCGCTTGCGATGTAAGCAACGATGCGCTCGAGGTCGCTTAAGGCGCCGGAGGAGAGGAATACTTTGCGGTCCATAGGGGGATACGTTTTCGCGCTTCATCCACCGGGATTCGTTCGCCGCGATCTAGCGAAGCCAGCCCGTCCTCGACTGCCTGACGGAACTCAAGTTCATAAATCGCATCAACCAGAGTCGCGTCCGGTGGAAGCTTTTCCGCCACTTCCAAGAGGACCTCTTTTGTGCTCATCCCTCCCATCATATCGCCTCCCGAATCAGATGTAAATCCGCCCTTCGCTACCTTGGCTATCTTTTGGTCACTCGCGCTCCCGCGCTCGCGCCAGCTACCTAGCTGCTTTGAAAGCCCGGCCTCGGCTTGCCTGCGTTACGGGCCGCCTATCCGCCGTCCTCCCTAGCCGGACGTATTGTGAAGATCTCCCCGCCCAGCAGAATCAACAGAAGGAAACGAAGTTAGCCAAGTTTTTGATCCGCTCGGCTCCACCTTCCGTCCTCTTCTCGTTCGACATTGGATGTTGGACGTTGGACGTTGGACGTTTGCTCTCGCGGATCCCATCCGCTCGTTTTCCCTTTCTACTTTAACCTTTCTCCTTTCTACTTTGCGAAGCATGCAAATTGGAATGATTGGCCTGGGCCGGATGGGCGCGAACATGGCCCGCCGTTTGACTAACGGCGGACATCACTGCGTCGTTTACGATCGTAACCCGGAGACCGTCGACTCCCTGGCGAAGGAAGGGCCTATCGGCGCAAAATCACTCGCCGAAGTTGTCGAGAAACTCAACGCCCCTCGCGCTGTCTGGATCATGCTGCCTTCCGGCGCCCCCACCGAAGAAACCGTGCTCGCCCTGTCCAAACTGCTCGCCCCGGGCGACGCCATCATCGATGGCGGCAATTCATTCTATAAAGATGACGTCCGCCGCTCCACCATGCTTCAGCCGGCCGGCATTCATTACCTTGATGCCGGGACCAGCGGCGGAGTCTGGGGATTGGAACGCGGTTACTGCATGATGATCGGCGGCGACCAGGCCACCGTCGAGCGGCTCGACCCCATCTTCGCCACGCTCGCGCCCGGCCCGGGAGAAATCCCCCGGACGGCTGGCCGCGAGAAGATGAAAAGCACCGCCGAGAACGGCTACCTTTACTGTGGCCCGTCCGGCGCCGGGCACTTTGTAAAGATGATCCATAATGGAATCGAGTACGGCCTTATGCAGGCCTACGCGGAGGGGTTCGATATCATGAGAGGCGCGAATTCCGATAACCTCCCGGCCGGACTTTCCTACGATCTTAATCTGGCCGATATCGCCGAGCTGTGGCGCCGCGGCAGCGTCATTTCCTCGTGGCTCCTCGATCTCACCTCGATCGCCCTGGCCGGCGACGAAAAACTGGATGCCTACTCCGGCTTCGTTGAAGATTCCGGCGAAGGCCGCTGGACGATACAGGCTGCGCTCGAAGAAGGCGTCTCCGCCGAAGTCCTATCCACCGCGCTTTACACCCGGTTCCGCTCCCGCCAGGAGCACACCTTTGCCGAAAAGGTCCTATCCGCCATGCGCAAAGGCTTCGGCGGCCACAAGGAGCCTCCCCCCGCCGTGAAAATGAAACAGGGCCTCTGATCCCGGCCGTCCGAATTTCGACTTCCGACTTCCGACTTCCGACCTTCGACTTTCGCCGTTGGACGTTGAGCGTTGAGCGTTGAGTAAGGCCTCTTGCTTCTGACTCCCGCACTACTACTACTGCTGCACGCGGTATGTATTGCGCGATAGATTCCAACTTGGCGGCTCGGAAACCGGAATGTCACCGTAAAAAGTTGCCACATTCGTTTGGTGATAGGTATGTTCATTCCAGACGCTCCGAGCCGACCCAATGGCCGAACCAGCAAAAATGCGTATGCCAACGGTACTGCTGGAAGACATGGCGATGTTATTGGCCGCAAAAATCAAACGCCCCGGCCCAGGCGCGGGAGCAGTAACAAAAGATGCAATGATAGGCCCTTCGATTGCGGTTCCACTAGTATTCGGAAACTGCTGCAAGATCGCGCCGTCCGTACCCCTAAATACCCAGAGTGTCCGCGAGTCCGCATAGTATATCCTTGGCACCCCCGAGGGGTCTCTGAACATCGTCGAAGTCGTGCCGCCAGAGGGATCGTTGATAGGTTGGGACCATATCTGACTAAGATTTCCCCCACTGTATCTGAAGACCGTATACGCGGTGCAGGTCGCTACCCCGATCTCGGGTCCCGGAATGCCGTCCATGTCTGCAATCATCGGCGGCCCCCCACAAGCACCTCCGGCATTGGGCAGCGCGATGGAAGTCAACTGAGTCGTCCCCGCCGCGTCAAAAATACGAAGAGTCGTTCCAAATACATCGGTCACGATGATTTCTGGTTGCCCGTTGTTGCCTAAATCGGCGATGGCCGGGTAAGCCACGTAGTTCCCAGCACCATTTGGATTTGCGGTGAGACCCGGAAGCGAAGTCACAGTTGAATATGACCACAGGTTGCCCGTTATCGACGTATAGATCGCGTCTCCGGTGAAAATTTGGGGCCGCGATGTCGTGCCGCCAAAGTTCGCTACAATAGGCGTTCGGGAGCGAGGACAGGTGGCGCAGTTGCCCCCACTATATCGTAGCGTCCCAGTTGTCCCAGTGGAGTCGTAAACCTTGTTGTCCACAATGATCGAGGGCGTGCCGGATGCGTCGAGTTGTGCGATGGCGGGCGCGGAAATCCTGGGGATCGTATCGCCCGCGGTCAGCGCCGGACTGCACCACTGCGGGACCAGATAATTGCCTACGAGTTGAAAGGCAACAATTCCCGCGTTCCGAGTTGTGTGATCGTCAAGAACGCCAATGATGGTTACGGGTTGGCCGGTTTGGAATTTTCCCAGCGCAAGGCCTGACAATGGTGACAGATGAGGAAGGGTGTCCAGGGTTGGGTAAGCCAACTGGCAGCTCAGTGGGATCGGCAACGGATGGGTGGGATCGGGAAATTTCGCGATCTCATTGCCACTGCCATCGATGACACGCAACACGCCGTTCTGGTCGCCGTTCGCGTCGGCCGCGGTCTCGAAGCTGACAAATACGATTCGAGCCAAGCCGCCTGGCTGGCCAAAATCGATCACGGTCGGCGTCATCATCACCTGCGTCGAATTGGGCCAGTCCGTCGTCGCCAGGGGGCCGGCAGGCCAATTTGCGACCGGTGCCACCGCCGTTATTGTTATATGCGGACATCCGGCGCATACAAAGAGAATCGCAGCCATTCCCATCAAGCCGGCTGATGTCTTTTTTTTGATTTGAATTTGGTACATATGTCGTCCCGCGATGGGCAGAGGAGTTATTCAGGGTTGAGTGGGTGCGCCTAACGAATAGGCAACGACGTGTGCGCTTGGCGAGCTTTTTCCGCCAGAGTGACCGTCATTCTCCCGCCAAAGATCCCGGGCGCCCCTCCGCCCTCTGTCCTCAGCAAGATGTTGCCTTGGCCGGTCGCTTCGGATTAGTTTCCCAGCGACGTGCGCTCTCTGCCCCTCAAGCCTAATCACAAAGCGATAGCCGCTTACCACGCGTCGTTGGCTGAGTTCAACAGCGTTGGCGTTAAACACGAAACGGCAGTCCGCGCCGCGTTTCAGGCCCTCCTCGAAGCATGCACTTCTCTCGTGAACAAGGGTCGGGAAGACAAATGGAAGCTCGTCCCCGAGTTTTCTTTGAAGACGAAGGCAGGTGCGAGAATTACTCCCGATGGAGTCTTGCTCGACACATTCCGGCTCGTACATGGCGTGTGGGAGGCCAAGGACACAAACGATGACCTTGAGAAAGAGATTCGAGCGAAATTCAAGCTCGGATACCCGCGCACGAACATTCTGTTTCAATCACCTGATCGCGCCATCCTTGTTCAGGACGGCGAGAAGCTTCTCGACCACGATATTTCAAAATCGATCGGCCTCGTCGAAATTCTCAAAGCCTTCTTCGAGTATCAGCCACCGGAGTTCGATCAATGGGAGAAAGCCGTTGGTGAATTCAAGGAGCGCCTACCGGAGATTGGTAGAGCGTTGACCGACATCATTCGCCGCGAGGAAAAGAAGAACCCGAAGTTTGCCGAGGCATTCGAGCAATTTGTCACGCTTTGCCGGCAGTCTCTTAATCCTAACCTCCGGAAGGAAGCAGTCGAGGAGATGCTCGTTCAGCATTTGCTCACCGAACGCATATTTCGTCGGATCTTTGGCAGCCCCGACTTCATGCAACGCAACAACATTGCGTCCGAGATTGAAAAAGTTGTCACAGCCCTAACGAGCCGATCATTCTCACGCGACAGCTTTCTGAGAGAGCTGAACCGCTTTTACAAAGCAATCGAAGATGCGGCTGATACCATTCCAGAATTCTCCGAAAAACAGAAATTCTTGAATACGGTTTACGAGCAGTTCTTTCAGGGCTTTGCCGTGGATCGGGCCGATACTCTGGGCATCGTTTATACTCCGCAGGAGATCGTCGATTTCATGCTAGCGAGCGTCGAGGAGATTCTGCGGAAGGAATTCGGACGCACCTTGGGCGACAGGAACGTCCATATCATCGATCCTTTTGTCGGCACCGGCAATTTCATGGTGAACCTCATGCGCCGGCTTCCAAAGACGCAGCTCGAATACAAATACCGCGAAGAGCTGCACTGCAACGAAGTCATGTTGTTGCCGTATTACATCGCAACGATGAACATCGAGCACACCTTTCTCGAACAGATCGGCAAATACGAATCTTTCCCCGGCATCTGTCTCGTCGATACCTTCGAGACAGCCGAGAAAGAGCAGCATGAATTTCCGTTCTTCAATCCCGAGAACACTGAGCGCGTAAAACGCCAGAAAGCCGCGCCTATCTTCGTGGTCCTCGGCAACCCGCCTTACAATACAAATCAGGTCAACGAGAACGACAACAACAAGAACCGGACATACGAAGTTGTTGATAAGCGGGTGAAACATACCTACATCGCCGACTCCACAGCGACAAATCGGAATAAGCTCAGTGGCGATCCTTACGTAAAAGCCTTCCGTTGGGCATCCGATCGCCTTATGGACGAAGGCATCGTCGCTTACGTGAGCAACAACAGCTTTGTCGATGACATTTCATTTAATGGGATGCGGAAGCATTTAGCGAAGGATTTCAGCGATATCTATATCGTCGATCTTAAGGGAAACGTGCGCCGCGATTCGATGCGCGAGGGTTATCCGATTGGAGAGGAGCACACGGTATTTGGTCTTGGCGCGATGGTCGGCGTCTCTATCGCGTTTCTTGTGCGGCGAAGGACAAAGGCGCCGTGTAAAATCAGATACTTCACCGTCGATTGGCGGGCGAAACGCAGCGAGAAGTTCGCTGCGCTCGCTAAGGCGGAAAGAATCACTCGCTTGGCGCTCACCGATATCGTGCCTAGCAAGGACTTTCATTGGCTTAACGAAGGGGTGGATGCTGCATTCGCAAATCTCTTTCCCGTCGGTTCGAAATTAGCGAAGGCCGGCAAAGAAGAAGCCGTGTTTCGCACGTATTGCATTGGGGTGGTCACCAACCGCGATGCGTGGGCTTACAATTACGATCGCGCCGCGCTCAGCGAAAACATTAGAAGAACGATTAATGTTTACAATGACCACGTATCTCGCTGGGTTAGCGCGAAGCGCCGGGAGAAAGAAATCGACGAGTTCGTTGAGGCCGATCCGACGAAAATAAAGTGGAGCCGCGACCTCAAAGAGGACATGGCGAAAGGTGTTCTCGCTAAATTTGCGAACGCGAAGGTGCGCGAATCGCTGTTTCGCCCATTCTGTAAGAAGTGGTTGTTCTTCGATTCAGTAATGAATCAGGACGTCACTCAACTTCCCCACATCTTCCCCGACGCGAACGCGGAAAAGGAGAATGTAGTAATCGTTTTGACCAGCACGGGCTCACGATCGCCGTTCAGCGTGCTGGCGACGAATCGCATCCCCGAGCTTCACCTCTGCTCGACAAAAGACGGGTTCCAGTGTTTCCCCTTCTACACTTACGAAGGCGGGGCGCGGCGGGAGAATATCCCGCTCTCAACGCTGGTGCGGTTCCACAATCACTACGGCGACGAGGAGATCACCAAGTGGGATGTCTTTCACTATGTTTACGCGGTGCTGCATCATCCCGAGTATCGCGCTCGTTATGCCGCCAACCTGCGCCGCGAGCTGCCGCGGATTCCACTCGTCGGCAAACATGCGAAGACCTTTCACGCCTTTGCCGGGATCGGACGTAAGCTATCTGACTTGCACGTCAATTACGAAGATGCGCCAGAATACAAATTGAAACGGGTCGAGAGTCGCGAGGAGAAACTGAACTGGCGGGTGGAAAAGATGCGGCTGACCAAAGACAAAACCGCGCTGATCTACAACGATTTTCTCACACTCGCCGGGATCCCCGAAGCCACCTTCGCCTACCGCCTCGGCAATCGCAGCGCCCCGGAATGGGTGATCGACCAGTATCAGGTGAACACCGACAAACGCTCGGGTATTACAAATGATCCCAATCGCGAAGACGCGCCAGACTACATCGTGAAGCTCATCGGGAAAGTCATCACAGTGAGCCTGGAAACCCAGAGACTGATTGCGATCCTACCGGAGTTACAAACATGAGCAAAAAGAAAAGCGGTGGAGCAATCGGGCTCGTAATCGCCATCGCCACTCATCCTGCGGTACAGGAGGCGGGTATAAAGATGGCAAAAGCAGGTCTCGATAAAGCGCAGAGATGGTGGGCCGATCGCGCGGTTCGTAAAGCGGCAAAGCAACTCTCCTCTGCCCGCAAGAAAACATCCTCCAATGCCAACAAGGCGTCGCCGAAAAAGGGCGCTCCGCGAAAGCCGCGAAAGAAGAGGTAAGCAAGGCCATCCCGAAATACGACGAAGTCATGTTGCCTTTGCTTGAGATCTTGAGCGACGGACAGTCACATACGAAGCGCGAGTTAACGGACCGAATGGCCGACCATTTCAGATTAACTCCGGAAGAGCGCCAGCAGATGCTGCCGAGTACTAAGGGAAATTTCCTGGCGGCATCAAACACGACACTCCGGCCCCGCCAAGTGCCGCGTGGTACATCAAATAGCTACTGGAAGAGGAAAGCCGCGATCAACTCGTAAAGCTCAGCGAAGTTGATGTCGGAGTGATGTCCGCCGAAACTATCGCCTTTGTAAGCTCCGCTCGCTTCGCGCGCCTGATGGCACGGGGTCAGGTCCGCGCACACGAGCCGCTGGCCAGCGCCCTTGAAATCGCCGTGCTTAAAACCCGGGGCTATCGTTAGATCGTAGCACCCGCCGAAGCGTTGCTTTACGGCGTCGGTAGGGCCGGCGGCGCCTAAAGCGACATGGTCTTTGTCCTTCGCGAAGATGTTGATCGTCTTAGCCAGCTTGAATTGTTTCTGCAATGCAATGTCCAAATCGGATCGAGTAACCAACACGCGCGCGTTGAATTTTTCCGACGGGATCGATTCATACCCTTGTCCGTTTTCCATTCCGTCACTCTCAAACGCACCTTGAATCAAGACGACGCTGATGTCCAAGGCTTCGCTAACTCCCTCAATCTCGTCGTCCGCAATCTGCTGCAACGCAGCGCACACCACTTTGCAGCCGAAGCTATGGCCAAGAAAGTGGAATCGCATCGGAGCACCACCGTTCTGATTGGCCTCCACCGCCATTCGGACAATGGAGTAGAGGCCATGATGACCGACCGTATCAGCGCGCTTTTCCATCGTGTAAAACGACAGCGCCTGTAGTTTATCCTGCAGGGAAGCGGTGTCCTCGCTGATCATCGATGGCCAGTGCAGACCAATTCCGAAGGCTTTTGTTGTCCTTAATCGCGGCAGTGGCGGCGGCTCGACGGCGGCGATCTCAAGAGTCTTGTCAGCAAAATTCACGGTAAATTGATTGTAGTCCGCGATTGCCGCGACCGCGCTCGTCCACCAACCGTGTGAGTACAGAAAAACATCCGTGATACCGAATCGGTCGGTGCAAACAACCTTCAGCTCTTCCTGTATGTGCTCGTCAGTAATGACGCCGTTTTCGTTGATTGGAACGGTGATGTAGTGGGACATGCGTCGATGCTATCTCTGTCCTTACGGTGTGACTAGCTTATTCAATGGGCCCATGGAAACGGGTTGGTCAGAACTACCTATCGACACTCCCAAGCCTGTCCAGTAATGGAAGAGAAACGGGCGGGAGTTATTCCCGCCCGCTCTTCGCTCGTTAAGACTGATGCGGAACTAGTTTACTCGGATCTGCGCGGGGTCGCTCCAGTTGCCGTAGTCGCCGGATTTTCCGAGCTTGCGAACCCGGCCCCAGATCACGGTTCCCGGCGTGAACCCGTCCAGCACCGCCCGGCCGCCGCTGAACGCGCCGCGGTCGGTCCAGTTCGCGGGCGTGTTCGGGTCGCCGGTGCAAACATGCACTTCGTACATCGAGTGGGTCCCGTCGCCTTTCCAGCGCAGCACTTCCTGCCCGCTCACGGTACCGTGTTCCCACCGCACGTTCTCGGGCACGAAGTCTACCCCGCTGCTGCTCGAGGCCCGTTCCGTCGTGTAACCGGGGAACCCGCTCTTATCGATGATCGACTGATCGCCTTTCGCGACGAGGTTCACGTAGGTGCCGAGCTGAAAGAGTGTCTCTTCCAGAGCGGCGCGGGCGGCGTTCTTCGCATTGGTGCGGTCGGTCCCGCCCTTCAACGATTCGCCGAGGACGGTGTCCCAGTCGTCGAGCTGCGTGTCGAACGCCGCCATCGTAACGGGCAGATTCGGAAAAACCGCCGCGTTCGCGGCAATGGTGTCGTGAATGGTTCGGCCGGGACCGGCCAGGCCGCCATCCGGATACTTGGAGAAGTCTACTACTGCTTTGGCGTATGCCATTGTTTGGTTACCTCCTTATGGTTTGGGTTGATCGTTCCGGGGCGATGAAGGCGGGAAAAAGGGCGTTTCCCTCGTGAACTGGCGCGCCGTTGGAAAGAAACGGGTCGCGGTGGAAAAGAAATGGTTGGTTTCTGAACAGAGACGGAACGCCGCCGAACAGATTTGGGGCTCCGCTGAACAGAAATGTGGCTTTTCTGAACAGAAACGCTCCGTCGCTGTTACGATCCGTTACGTTTCTGGACAGAAACGAGGTGTTTCCGAACAGCGGCGTGTCATTTCTGGACAACGGCGCCGTATTTCTCTTCAACGGAGCGGCGTCTCTGTTCAACGCCGCGGCATTTCTGTTCAGCGGCGCGGTGTTTCTGAACAACGGCGAGGCGATTCTGTTATCCGCTGTCGCATTTCTATCCAACGGCGCGGCGATTCGAGGGAGCGTGAACCCACTTCGCGGATAATTTGGGCTGTCCGAGGGGAGCAGGTTCACAAAGCCGATTAGAGCAGGAACCGCGACGAAGCGGCAAACGACATTGCCGCTACATTTTCGCTACAAACACACTTTTTGTTTGTCGCGAGCCGGTCCTCTCCGTAAATGCTCTTACCATTCGTTATGCGTTGGAGTACCCCGGAACTCCTCTCGGACGCCCAAGTGGCGCGGATCCAGAGGCGGAAAAAAGAGTGCGGCCTGACGAGCGAACAATTCCTTGGACGATTCAAGGAGGCGCTTAAGGAAATAACCGGCGTAGTACAGTCCCATTCTGCCGTGAAAATGCGGCTCGATCGCGTCTTCTATTCGCGCATGCGCCGCCCGCTGAGCGATACGACCAAGCTCGCGCTCGCCCACACCCTGGGATGGACGCTGCTGGAGTTTGAAGAGGCCATCGCGGGAGAAAACGGGGACCGGCGAAGCGAGCGGAGATCATGGGCCGGAAAATAGGCATGGGCGAGGAGCACCTGTCCCACATCTACGACAAGCTAGGCGTGCCGAACCGCACCGCAGCCGCCTTGTTCCGCGACCGCTCCTTCGTGCGAAGGAATAAAGCTACTGCGCTAGGTTGTGCGACCTGTTAGATCGCCTGCGCGCGTTCCTCAGCCCAAGAACGATCCAAGAGGTGGGCCAAAATGAGATCTTACTTGCTTAAACTCTCGGACCGCGAAGAAGGGCCCTATTCCGATTCGCAAATTACGCAGATGTTCGCCGATCGGCGCGTGAACCGCTATACGCCTTGTCGCCGGGTTGACGAGAAAGATTGGAAAACCATCGACGATTTTCTTCCGACTTTGAAATACGGGACGCAGCTCCCGCCGCCCACTCCAAAGCCTGTCCCGGCTATGGCAGCCCCGGTCGCTTCCTACAGTCGAATCGCCCTGGTGGATCTGGACATTCCCTTCCTATCCATCTTGAAAATGATGTTCAAATGGATGGCGGCTGCATTCGTTGTCTTTTGCTGTTTCTTGCCGTTAGTGCTTACTGCCTGGTTCCTTGTGTTCGCTGCGATCGTGTCGTTCTTCGGCCACGCGTTATCGCCGCCGCATCAGCCGTAGCGAACGAACAAATGGATAATCCGGCAATTCTCCACCTGAACCTTCATCGCGAATTTTTCGCGGCGATCGCAGCCAAGACGAAACGCGTCGAGTATCGAGCCTGCACCCCTTATTGGAAAAAGAGACTGGAGAACCGGGAATACAAGTTCGTCCAATTTCGTAACGGTTATGCGACCCTTGCGCCGGAGATGCTTGTGGAATTTCGCGGCGTGAAGAAAATTCACAAATGGGGCAAGCCTTACTACGCGATCGCCCTCGGCCGCATCCTGAAAATCAAACGTTGGAAAGGATGATCATCGAATATGGCCCTTCTCGGAGAAAGTCTTGTTGAGGAATGGCTCAATCGCGACGGCTTTTTCACGATTCGCGGTGTCAGACATGGCGTCGATGAAATGGATCTGCTCGCTATTCGGCGAGAGAAGAGCGGTAAGGTTATTGGACGGCACGTTGAAGTGCAGATCAGCTTCAGGCCTATAGGATTCATCGCGAAGCTGCCGAAAGGGACGTTGAATCGCTTATCGGTTCGCGCGTGATCTGTGCAAGAAGTCGAAGACTGCGCTCGGATATGGGTCGAAGCCAAGTTTAAGGCCCCCTCGAAAACTAAAATGCGAGATCAGCTTTGGCCCGGGGTGAAATGGGAATACCACTTTGTTCACGCCGTCGTGCGAGACCCGCACGAGTTAAAAACGATCGAGGCCCAAGGGATTAAGCTCCATCCGTTTCACAAGATTCTCGATGCGCTGAGCCAGCGAAAAAGTGATTCCTTTTCGGGTTCCGCGGGCGGCGACCTTGCCGAGATCGTCAGTTATTACAAGTCGTTCGACTCAAAGAAATAGACGAAAGAGAGCAATCGGTGACGAGAGATCAGAACTTCGGCACTGATGCTCGCGCTTTTTCTTCTTTGATGCGTTTCAGCTGCTCTTCGTATTGACGTGCAGCCGGAAGCTCGAGCCGAACAATCACATCGCTACGCAAGGATAGAAGGGCACCGTCGGTTCGTTGCCACATTTTCTGGCCAGCGGCGCCAGCGACCATACTTTCAAACGCTTTGGCGATACCCTTGTTCGGAGAGTTGGGATTGTCGTAGGCAACAGGTTTCCATGTCATTCCGGTTGGCGTATTCGCGCTAGCGATTGCTTGCAGCTCGTCATCCCGAATAACGATGCCGCTGACGGCCGCGCTCGTTTTTTGAAAATCCATCCGGATGCAGGGACCATCAAGCTGGAGGAATGCGGCCCGGATTTTCCATCCCTGATATTCATAGGTGTGGTGGACGGCGCCTTCGACCAGCGGCGAACTCTTATCTGTGATCGCCGTAAGGTTCGTGTCTTTCGGTCTGCCGTAACGATCCGCAAATTGGATTGGCGTCTCGCCGATCCGTGCTTCAACAGCAGTCGTAAGCGACAGAAAAGCGAATAAGAGAGGAACACGCATGGCCTCGCAAAAAGCAGAACAGATGCCCGACGATGCGCGCGAATCGGGAATTATGGACGAAGAGACTTGGGGATATGGAGCTTGTCCAGGTCGGCTGGGTCCCAGCCGGTGCCGATCATGAGGCCTTTCCACGTGCCGTGCTCGCGTTTTAGGAAGGCGGTGGCGCCATCCATGTCTTTTTTCTTCGGTTCGACTCCGACTCGGGCGTAATCGCCTTCTACCTTTTCGACGGTAATCTTCATGTCGGCAGGATAAGATTTGGCAGCTAGATATTTTTGGGTGGCAGCGATGATGGCTTGATCGTCGCTCCCGGCAATGGCTGGCGAGATCATGGCGAGGCACGCCGTGAGGAGAAGGGACACGGAGAGGGCAAGTGGATTTCGAGTCTTCATCCCGCCGTTCTCATCCTTTGCCTGGAAAACTTCAAGCTGCATCCTGCGTCTTTGGACATCCCTTCCGACGGGATTAACTTTATCGATGAAGAAACACGACGTAACTATACCGGAAATTGGGTTGATCGCGGCTACCCGGGCGATGTTGGGTGCTGGCGTCGCCCTGCTCCTCTGTGACAAGCTTGCCCCCGAGCAGCGCCGCGCGATCGGGTGGACCCTCGTCGCCGTCGGCGTCCTGACCACTTTCCCGCTCGCGCTCGAGGTGTTCGGCGACGGCGAAAAGTAAGAAGTAGGAATTAAGAATTAAGAAAACGAGCGTGCGGGAGCCGCTCGGTTAGGCGGTAACGCAGCTAGGGTAGCTGGCACGAGCACGGGAGCGCGAGTAACCAAATTGGGACGAGGAAGATGGGACAGGCCTTAATGTTCTTAATTTTTAATTCTTCCTTTGGAGACACGCACCGAGGATTCTTACACCATGAAAATGATCCGAATGTTTTTCACTTTGGCCGCGTTGCTCTTCCTCGAAGGGGCGCCATTAATCGCCCAAATCCCGCCGAGCGAGATGCCGAAGCCGGGGACTGATACCGGTCTCGATGGCAAGTACGACCCGGAGAATGGGATCGCGCAATTGATCAAGGATAAGACAGCGGAGGCGGGCGTGGGCAAGATATTCGAGGATGAACATGTGCTCGTCTTCATGCCGCTGCCGGAGGAAGAGGTGGCCGCGCCGGGTCACGTGCTGGTGGTCCCGAAACGATTGGGTGCGCGGAACATACTTGATCTCAAGCCGGACGAGCTGCGGGATCTGATGGTGGCGGTGCAAAAAGCTGGCATCGCCCAACGCAAGGGTTTGGGGGCAACCGGTTTCAGGGTTAGCCAAAACAATGGGCTGAGCGCCAATCAAACCGTTTACCATGCGCATTTTCATGTCGTTCCTTATTTCGGCGACGGCCCACCGGGGACGCCCGCGCCGAGGAGGAAGCTGGCGCCGGAGGAATATAAGTCGATCGCAGCGAAGCTGAAGGCAGCCTGGCCGAAGGGGGAAAGTAAGAATTAGGAATTAAGAATTAAGAAACGGGCAAAACAAGCTTCCACAATTTGGAGGTGGAGGTAAGAATCGTGGAATGGTCCCCCAAGAGCGCGATTTGCGCGAACGCACGAAAGCGTTTGCGCTTCGCACCATTCGAATGTTCACGGCGCTGCCGAAGACGGCGGAAGCGCGGGTTCTCGGCAAACAGGTTCTGCGGTCGGGAACGTCGATCGGAGCGAATTATCGAGAAGCGTTTCGAGGACGAACCCGAGCGGAATTCATCGCGAAGTGCGGAGATTGCCTCCGCGAAATTGAAGAGACTGCGTACTGGCTCGAATTGCTCGTCGAGAGCGGGATCGTTGCAGCCGACAAACTGTCGTCTCTGCGGGACGAGATCGATCAGCTCACCGCGATCTTCGTCACCATTCTAAAACGGTCGAAAGACGTTCCTCCTCTTTCTTAATTCTTAATTCCTAATTCTTACTTTTTCTCCACCAGCGGCAGGTACGCTTCGAAGTGTTCCAATTTCATTCGGTCGATCGGAATGAAATGGAAGGCGGCGGAATTGAGGGTGTAACGTTGCCCAGTCGGCGACTGCGGATCGGCAAAGACGTGGCCCAGGTGGGCTTTGCTTCGTTTGGCGTGCACCTCCGTCCGCTGCATGTCGTGCGAAGTGTCCAGGCTCTCCTCCAGTAGATCTTTCGAGATTGGTTTGCTGAACGTCGGCATGCCGAGACCGGCATCGTATTTGTCGACGGAAGTGAAGAGGGGTTCGTTGGTAATAATATCGACGTAGAGGCCGGCGCGTTCGTTGTTAAAGAATTCGTTTTGGAATGGCATCTGGGTAAAGTTCTCGCGCACGACGCGGTACTCCTCGGCCTTTAATCGGTGTTTTAGAATGGCGTCGCTCTGGACCGGCTGCTTCGGATCGAAACCGACGAGCTCCTTTGTCTCCTGGGTAAGAAAGAAGAGATAAATTCCCCCGGCCCCGAGCACGATCACCAGGACGACACCGATGTACTTGCTGAACGTCGAACTTTCCTCGCTGATTATTCGTCCGCCGTTCATTTGATCCCGCTCAATGCGATTCAATCAGAGATTGGCCGCCTTCGGCAAGTTCCATCTCGCGACGGGTTTTCTGTTGTAGGGTCGGCTGTCATCAGCCGAAGGAAAGACTTGGATCTCTGCGGGTGGGACACCCGCCGCTACAGAGCTTTCATTCGCTGTGGCGCGGTTCTTCGAACGCCGAAAGTCCGCTCGCCTCCACCCTCCGCCCTCCGTCTTCTTCTCGTTCGACGTTGGGCGTTGGACGTTGGGCGTTGGACGTTGGGCGTTGGACGTTTGCTTCGCCTTCCCAAACTCGTCACACGTTCGCCAACGGACGAATCCGCCGTGGCGGGTCACCTGTCAGGTCCGCTACTGCGGGGGCATATACTCCTGGACGGCCTTTTCCATTCTTTCGGTCTCGCCTTTCAGCCACTTGGTGTAGACAGGTTGTTCAGCATCCGTGAGCTTCTCCCGAATCGTAGACATGTTTTTGTCCATGTCCTCCTGCATTCTCTTGTGCACCTCCGCCTTCTTATCGAAGTCGCCTGCCTTGATCGCCGCAATGTATTTCATCCATCCACGCTGTCTGTTTGCTTGACGTAATCGTTCGCTTCCGGCGAGGCGAATTTGGGTGGATCGTCCGCACGGGCGACCGACGCGAGCGAAACGCCGATAAGAATGATAAGAGCCAGCCGACGGAGGGATAAGGGAGGTTTCATTCGAGGTCGAGGTTGGAGACTTGCTATTATCGAGGAAGATACGGCGATCCTGTTGCAGGGCAGGGGCGTCGCCTGCCGGGAGATGGCAACCGGCGCGGTTGCCCTACAATTTTGCGTTTTCTGACTTCCGACTTCTGATTTCCGGTCCTAACATTGGCGATCATGATCGCCAGATTAAGAATGGTTGCACTCCTCCTGGGCTTCACTCTTAGCGTCGCCGGAAACACCTGGGCGGCGGAGGAAACCGAGGAGGATTCGGCGGCGGGGTTGCCAGACAACTATGCGAAGAATTATCTGGTCGCCCGCAGCACGATGTCGCCGGACAAAAACTTTGTCGTTATTTATCCGACGGTGGATTTTTCGGATTCGAAGGAAGCGAAAGATTTCCTGGTGGCGCTTAAACCGTTCCGCATCCTCGCGCCGCTGCCGACGAAGTTCCCGTATTTCCAACACGAAAGTCACGGCGGGATCGGCGCCGATTGGTTGAACGACGGCAGCGCCACCTTGATCACGCTCGAGAGTAAATGGGGACCGGGCGATGTTTTCCTGGTGGAATTCTCGGGCGGGGCGGTGAAGCGGATCACCAGTCTGCTGGATAAAGTGAGCGAATGGCTCCGGCCCAAGTTTCGCGCCGCGAAGCCGAAACAGGAGGCTTACAACGACAACTACGATTTCATTTTTGAGCAGGAAGAAGGCAAGGCGTGCAGTTTCGAAGGGAACCGGCTCGTCAAGATTGACACCAAAGCAACCAACGATCCCAAGGGGATGTCAAAACACCCGTGGAGATTTTTGGTGAAGGCGGAGTGGGACATCGCGCAGGCGAAGTTTACGTCGCAGAAGATCGCGCCGGCGGGACCGTAAGACGGAGGACAGGAAGTGACGTGTGACGGCGCGCCGAGCCGATCTGACTTCCGACTTCGGACCTCAGTCAGCACGGTGACATAGCTCCGTGCCTACGACGCAGCTCGTTATCGAGGGAGTTCCAGTCCAATTTCTTTCTGCCTACAGTTCATTGATCGACGAGGCACCCAGTCATGCACAGGAAACGACTTATGAGAATGTGCCTGCGCGGGTCTTACTTAGTGAATACCTGGTGCGATCGCCGTGCAAACCGGGCGCAGCAAGGACCGCGAGCGCGTCCGGATTTTGCGCGAACAGGCGAGTCTCGATGTGGAGGTGCTTGCCGGTATCCTAAAGCGGCACCAACTTGAGGAGAAATGGAAACTGTGGACGGAGTAACACCGGAGCTGGCCAAGATATTTGCGGCGAAAGAACAACGCCGACATGAGCTGGCGAATCTACCCTTTCCTGAGAAGGTGCGGGTTTTAATTCAGCTTCAAAACATGGTCGCCGCGATTCTACGCAGTCGCGGCAAATCAGTCCATCCTTGGAGAGTTTCCACATTGGCGACTAAAATTCACTGACTCAATTAGGCCAACCTCCTCTTCTGCGGAAATCGAACTTCGAGTGGCTCAACGGAAATGAGTCGGAGCTCGCATTTCGCGATATTCATTTCTCGCATTCCTGCCAAGTTCCCGAGCTTGGGTTAAGCTCCGAGCAGTAGACAAAATCCGCGGGCTTTCCGTGTGCAAAGTGGCTGCCTATTAGGGCGAAAATCGAGCAGGCGATTATCGACTCGCGAGCTGAATTTCCTGGGCGCTCATTGCCTCAGGCATCACCCGTCGGGGCTGAACGCGGGGTGGGCGATTAGAGTTAAACCTGTAGGTCCGGCGGCCAGAGGAAATACGGTCCCTTTCCCATCCGGAATTCGCCGCCGGCTTCTCGGCCGGCAGGGGTAATGTTGTGCCCGCCCCCTTCGCGCGGCTCCAAGTAGCGCCGTCCGATTAGCTTGTTGAATAATTGGTTGGTTTGCATTCCCGACTTCGCCGCAAGTCTCGCTGTCGTGAGCTTCCCATAAACCAGCGCCGGCTCTTCCGCCCGCGGGATGGAACTTGGGGGAACCTCTGTTATTCCTCCGCTAATCCGGATGATCCGCAACGCCTCCTGAGATACAGATTGATAAAGATCTGGCTCGGTTAACTTCGCAAACAGAATTCCCATCTCCTGGTTGTTGCCTTGGCTGAAATCGTAAAGATTCAGGCTCGTCACCATACCGAAGTCTTCGTTCAGATAACACTTTGCGTGAACGTTTTTGCAGAACGTGACCGAGACGCAGTTGATGGTCTTTAGTCGCTCAACTTCATCGCACTTCTCCTTCTTGCCGTAAACGATTTGAATCCGTACCCCCAGCCGAACGGCGTCCTCAATTAGCTCTCGCACGCGGGGCCGCAGTTTCAGATAGGGGCTTATCAAGACGACGCGGCGTTTCGCTGTTTTGAGCAGCCGTTCGAGCTGATAACTGATCGCCGTTGTGTCGAGGAACTCTGCCATGGGCGTTCAGAGAGCAGGGTAGGTACCAGTACGCCCGAGACTGGAACTCACAGGCTCCGCGCGGTGGCAATTATTGTATGGCCCGCCCCGCGCAGCCGGCTTGCCCGGTCGGATAAAAAAAAGCCTTGTTCCGCTGAACCGCCTTTTTGTAATTTCTGTTCGTGCCCCGCATAGAACCCCATCATCACTCCCCCCAAGATCGCGGAACACTTCGAAGGCAGTCGCGCAATTCGCTGAAACCGTTAATGACTTAAGAAAGTGAGGATACGCCTTTGCTAGTGCTCATCATCGCCGATTCGGCCAATAGTGGCGGGTTTAGTTTCTCAGGCTTTCAGCAAACCTTTCAAGAAGCTTGGGATTTCGTGTTCCCCAACGCCATAATGCTTTTGCTTTGCTTTGGTGTCGCGAGGTTCGTGGGGAGGATCAATTTCCCATGGCTGCGTATTCCATGGAACAAAACCCAGGAAAAGCTCAAGCAGGCAAGCACTTTTCTTCAGGAGTCGAACTTGTTCGGGTCCAAGCTGCTGCCTGCTCTTATCCTTTTGGCGATAGTAATTGCTACGCTTGACGTTTTTCGCGTCGTTAGGTACACTGCTGGCAACCTCCTCCCACCAGATTTGGTCACGGTACCCTCGCACTTGTACGCTCGGATTGCGTCCGATGACTTGTTGCTGCGCCTTCTTGTTCGGGACAAGGCCATATCGAACGGGAGCGATATCTATCGTCAGATCATTCAGTGGGGAGACCAGCTTAGCCATAGCCAGGGCATGCCAGGGGTGGAGAATTTCAAACATTGGGAGAAGGAATCTGGCGATTGGAGCATCCGCCAAGGGGATTTTAAGCTGTTGGCGGCTGTTGCCATTTGTTCGTCTATTGCCGGCTTGCGTAACAAGAGGTGGTGGTCTTTGTTCAGGGTTTTCGTGGTCTTAGCGCTCCTTGCGATGGGCTTTACCTATTGTCTCGCAAAGGAGCTTTACGCGCGGGAACAGCAGGGCTTCGCAGTGTTGAATTCGCTTGAGCAAGACCTTCGCTCTGGTGGTGGCGTCGACTGGAAGCCGCTCCTGCGCAAACGCGCCGCAGAGCTTCAGGAACAAGAGTGGTGGCTGACTTCTTCGCGACCGGCTCCGCAATCCTGGTGGGAATTGCGTTGGGTGGACCGGTATTTTTATCAGCGCGCGATGGTCCTCTTTAGAAAACCTCACGACTTCGGGTCTGAAGACCGGCCGCCGCTATTGCGGAAGGAAGAATTGAAGCAATGGCAAGACGAGCTGAATCAGGGTAAAACACTGGAGCCCGTGCAACCCACGCCAACCGCCACCATCGCGCCGCCGTAGTGTCGCAATAAGGGGTCAGAGCTAAGTATTGACACTCCGCCAGAGCCGGACCAGCAGACACGGTCAGCCCTTAAGATCATCGGTTCCCGGAATACTCATCTCCAGTGTGATGCAGCTCCAGAGTTTTGGATTCACGGGATTTACGCGCTGTAGCCGTCGCCCTGCGGGCGACGAAGAGCGTAGAGGGGGAACGCTTCCCGCGAGGAAGCGTCTATAGTGATGCGTTGCTCTCCTATTTTCCAAGACGCGTTGCCGTCATTCTCCATGTTTGGAATTCCAAGTGGCGCGTCTTATGAATTTCCGATAGCGTCAATAGCTACAGAACCGATGCTGCTCTTATGACGCCGCGGCAGAACAAAGACAGGGCTGGTGTGATAGCGCCGCCTCCGTTGATTTATCTGGGCGGCATCTTGATCGCGCTGGCGCTTGATCGATGGTGGTGGCACTGGCCGATCTTCGGTTCAACCTCGTGGCGCTGGAGCGGCCTCTTCCTTGTTGTCGCGGGCATCGCTCTGATCGTGGCGGGACGGCGCGCGTTGCTGGCGGCGGAGACTAACATTAACCCGTTCAAGCCCTCGTTAGCGATCGTAACTTCGGGGCCTTTCCGTTTTACGCGCAATCCGCTTTACCTCGGCGTGACCCTGATCTATTGCGGCCTAGCGCTGATCAGCAATACCTGGTGGTGCTTCGTCCTTCTTGTGCCGGTGCTGCTGCTTATTCATTTTGGAGTGGTGGCACGGGAAGAACGTTACCTGGAACGCAAGTTCGGGGATAGCTACCGAGACTATCGCGCCCGCGTGCGCCGATACTTGTAAGCATGGCAGAACGGAAACGAAGGCTGGGCCGATCATCAAAGAGACGTTATGACACCGGAAGAAAATAAGGCGCTGGTCCGCAGGTTCTACGCGGAGATCGACCAGGGTAATCTCGATGCCATGGACGAGATCGTGGCCGAGAATTACATCGACCACAATCCGCCGCCATTCCCAGGTCTGGCCAAGGGGCGCGCGGGGCTAAAGCAGGCGTTCGAGATTTTTTGGAAGGCCACGCCCGGTTATCATCAGATCGAGGAACAGATCGCCGAAGGCGACAAGGTGGTCACGCGCATGACTTCCTATGGCAAACACGAAGGCGATCTGCCGGGAGCGCCGCGCACGGGCAATGAGTTGAAGATGACGTCGATCACGATTCACCGGATCGAAAACGGCCGGCTTGCCGAGAAATGGGCGGAGAAAGATGTGATGGGGTTCCTGATCCAGATCGGCGTGATGAAACCGCCCGGACATTAGCCGGCAATTATGGCTAAACGTGGCGCTGAGAAAGCTTGCTTCCGTCGGCTACTGTTGTTCAGTAATCGAGGGATTCGTCTGCCGGCAGGTCGGACGACCTGGAGCGGGACTTATTGACGTGAAGATTAAAAAACCGAAGAACCGGTGGCTGAAGGAACCGGAAGAACACGATTATCCGGCGGCAGCATCTTATTTAAGCCTCATCTTCGACGAAACGTCCGTGGCCAGGCTGGTGAAAAAGCTCAAAGCGGCGCCGGTCCAGAAATTCAAGGCAAAGGACATCTTTCGCGCTTCTGGTTTACCTTTGCTCGGTGTCGAGAATTCTCATGTTAAGAAGGACCAGAAAAAACTTCTCGATGGAGAAAAGGTATCGCCACTTCTCCTCGTCCGGCAGCCGGCGCTGGGAAAATTGATCGTGGCGGACGGCTACCATAGAATTTGCGCGGTTTACTCCATGGATGAAGACGCGCTGATCCCCTGCAAGATCGTGTGATGCTCCAAGCGACTCGCAGAAGGAAGCGAGGTAGCGAAGGGAGACGTATCAAGCGAGACGCGTCGACAGAGCGACGCGGCACGGGGGTTCAGTCGGCGGAGGAAGTGCCGGTGAAGCGGACGATCTTGATGACCTTGTCAGGTTTGACCAGGTCCAATTCGACGCGGGAACGGCCAGTGCTGGTGGTGCCACTCGCATCCTTGAGTGAGTAACGGACGTCGAAGTTCGCTGTCACTTTGCGGGATGCCGACGGCGGAGCTTGCAGGGTTACGTCACCGACGGAGAACGAACGGGATGGGAAGGCAACGAAATACTGGCGCAGTTGTTCAGCGATGAAGGCCTTGTCCTTGGGCCCATAAGCGTAGTAGTCGACGTTGTCGGCAAAGCTCGCCAAGACTTTGGCGGGATCGTCTTGTTCCATGTCGTGGTAGACAGACTTAATGAAGCTTTCGACTTCAGCCTGGATGGTGGCGAGCCGATCGGAAACTTTGGGAGCGGGAGACTTGGTGGCCCTCGGAGGTTCCTTGGTTTGTGGAGACTCAGTCGAGGGCGCGGGCGAAGGAGTTACCGCGGCTGAAACGGTGGCGCTCCATCGGGTGTTGTCCTTGAAGACTACTTCCTTCAAGGAACACTCCGCCTTTACGGCGCCGGAATTCAGCGCCGCGGTGTCATCGTAGGTCTTGCCCTGCTCGATCGGTTGCCGGGTTGAATGGACGATGTTTTGCCAGGCGAGGGTAGTTTCCGTCAGGACCTTTCCACCGGCATCCCATTCCTTAAGGTTCATGTGAACTTCTTCGATGGGCTTTTCGGTGTTCACCTTGATCTTGTAGGAGATTTGGGTGCCGCCCGGCGCGATCCCGCCATAAGTGAATTCGACCGGAGCTTCACCGGCTGCCGGGGAATTAGGAGCCGACGCAAAGGCCAGGAAGGAGGCTGCGATCACCGCGAACGTCGAAATTCCCGATCGATTCATAAATCTCCCTTCTAACGTACTTCCTATTGTCCTGCGGGCGTCTCGAAAAATTTTGAGAACGCGCCGCCGCCGAAAGTTTGGAGGAGCGAGGGCAGCATGCTCGACAGCGTCTGTGAATGATCGGCGGTGGGATCGACGACGCCGTTGGGCGTTAGTTTATCCACGACGTGGGGCAGGAACTTCGCGATGAGCGCGGAAGCCTGGGTGGGATCGACACCGAGCTTGGTGGCAATTGCGTTGACTTGGTCGGGTCCGATGACATGCTGAAGGGCGTCGGGCGAGATCGGCTGGTTTTCGCCGGTGCCAATCCATGACGCAACGGTGTCACCGTGTCCGGCCTGGGTGAATTTGGTCAGGAGGCCTTGCAGGCCGCCATTTTGGGCGAGGAGTCCGCTGACGGCCGTGACCAAAGCCGCACCGCCGGGGGAATTATTGGTTTGTTCGGCGTTTTCGCCGCCGAGGAGCGAATCGAGCAATCCCATAAGGTTCCTTCTTTTTATTTGTTGATTTTGGCCGAGTTTCGTTCGTTAGGCCGACACGGTATCGGGAAAATGGGGGACTGGGGAGACAATTCGGTGTGGCTTGTAGACGCCTCGCTGCGTCGAGGCGTCTTCTCTGTTCGGAAAGCCACGGCGACAGAGCGCCGTGGCTACAAGAGGCAATAGCGACGCGGGTTTGCTTGGAAAGCAGCGAACGAGTAACTCTGCTCAGCACCTGCGAGCCACTCTTTTCCGGCCGCTGCGCCGCGGCGTTGTTTTTCACAGGGATCGCGGCGTCGTCCTCATGAGAGGAAACATGGATTTCTTAGAAACTATGTGCGCGTGCATATCTTGTTGGGCTGGATCTAAGCGACGACCAGAGTCGGTGAATTGGGAACTTCGCTCCACGCGGGGCCGATCGTGGGCGATCTCGCGCGTGACCGGCGAATGGCGAAAGCAGCTTACGCCGCCCAAGTGACGTTGATCGGAGTGTATGTGGCGTTGGCGTATGGGCTAAGTGTTCTGAGCAGCCGCGCGCTTTTTATTTTTCCGGTGCTTTACGCTGCGGTCCTGGTCTTCTTCGATGCGCGGCCGGACATAGGTCGGGAGATTTTCCCCGCTCTTTGGCGCGAGGAGCGGGCACAAGCGTCGGAGAGAAAGAGAAAAAGCGCGAGATAAGATGGGATGGTCCTTCCGTGCGTAACGGCGGTCTTTCGTCCCTTTGGGACTCTTACGTCTCTTGCGACTTGCGTTCCCAGCGCTAAAGCGCTGGGCTATTATCAAAGGTTAACGTGGCGACATGTGGCCGTGCTACCGGAGGGAGCTAGAGAACGAATGGGATGATTCGTTTAACACGCTCTGAATAGGTGGGGTATTGATCGGGGAACTGTTTGCGCATGACTTCTTCTTCGCCGAGCAATTTGATCCAGAAGCTTATAAACACGAGCACGAATCCGATCATTCCCGCGACATGGGCTTGTTCCATCCACGTTCCGAGGAGCATGGCAAGCAAACCCGTGTAGATGGGATGGCGGACCAGCCGGTAAGGACCGCGCACAATCAATTCGTGATCTTCCTTCAAGGTAACTGTTCCACTCCAGTTGCGCCCGAGAACGGCGCGCGCCCAAAGACAGAAACCGAGTCCGCAGAGACATAGGATCGCCGCGGCGACAAGGGTGGCTTCGGTCTCGGGAATGATGTGGATGTTGAACGGAGGCCCGAGACGATAGCCGCGGAATACGAGATACCAGCCGAAAAGAATGGGAATGATATAACGCAAACGCCGGGCGCTGCCCTCGTGGTAGACGGTGCGCTTGGTAAACAGCGCGGCCAGCACCCAGACAATCATAAAGACGCCCCAGCTAAACGTGATGATATTTTTCGCGAGCGGGGCCACGACTAAAGTAAGAATTAAGAATTAAGAAGTAAGAGGTAAAAGCAGGGCAGAGCGGGCGCCGAGGAGAATTTCGTTCTCAGGTTACGGCGAAGGCAGCCGAATCGCTTTTGACGGCCGGAGGCCGCTGCTCCAGAAGAGCTACTTTACTGCTTGAAGTTTCGTGCCTTGGGAAACGATGAACTGCCAGGTGCCGTTGCGTTTCGCGAGGACGTCGAGCCAGCGATACTGACCGCTCAGGTCGTGGCCCTCGTAGTTGCCTTTGTCGGTGCTGCGATAGGTGACGATCGCCATGTCAGCACTGGCGACGTGGACCTTCATGTCGTCGAGTTCGTTCGATTCGAGCTTGAACTTGCCTGATTTCAGATCGGCGACGAACTGGGCTTTACCTTGGGTGCTGCCATCGGGGTTAACGGCATAGAAGTTCTCTGCGAGCATTTTGGCAGCGGCGTCGGCATCGGGCTTGGTGAGCGCGGCGCTCATATCGTGCTCGATCTTGATGACCGCTTTCTCGACGTCGGGATTCGGTTTCGCGGCGTCAGTGCCCTGGGCAAAAACCGCCGTGGGCAAAACCAGGGCAAACAACAATGCAATCAGTCTGGAATAATTCATCCGGGCAGGCTATCGACCCGCCATTAGCTCAACAAGATAAAATCAAAAAGACGACGTTTTCTCTTTCATACGTTCTAGTGCAGATTGTAAACTTCTACGGTTCCTATGCCGGTGCCGCCGTTCTTGCCGGCCAGGATGGCAGTCCATTGTCCCGGTGGAAGTGAGGTAAAGATAGCCGATTCCTTTGGGTCGGCGGGAGCGAGATTGAAAACGGCGACTCCCGCGTCGCCGTTGAACTCAATCAGGTTGCCAGCTCCCGCGGGGGTGCCTCCTATCACATTGAAGGACGTGCCTGGTTCATTCGCCTGCGCGGGACCTAGTGGCGGACCGAAACCATTAGAGCTGCGCAGAGAAATGCCATGGAGCAGATTGGCCGTATTGGCCACACCGTTGGCGCCGACTCCGACGAAGTAGCCCTGAATGGTGTTTTGCTGACTGCCATTATCGATCGTGATCCCATCGCTGTTGAAACCGACGACGTTTCGAGATCCGGCGGTGGTGCCTCCGACAGTGTTAAGGTTGCCGCCGCTAATCTCGATGCCAAAGAGGTTGTTGCCCTCCGCGGTGTTTGGCGCGGGGGCCTGCTCTGTCCGGTTGCCAATGCTGCTCACACCATCCGCGGCCACGCCAATGAAGTTACCCCGGATCAAGTCTCCGGTGGCGGGCGCAACAAGGGTGCCAATGGTGTGAATGCCAGACAGGGAATTGCCAGAGCTGATATTTCGGTCCGCCGGGGTGGTATTACCAATGATGTTATTGCTGGCGTTCTCGATTCGAATGCCATCCCCCGTGTTCGGGAAGGTGCCATTGGGGACGCGCGCAATGCCCGTAGTATCTACACCAATAAAATTGCCGGTAATCGTGTTTCCGTTGGTCTGGATCACGATGCCGTTGCCAGCAAAATGATTGATCACAAGACCCTTGATGGTGCTGCCACCGCTTCCAGCTCCCAAAGTCAGCCCGCTCACGCTGCTGCCGGCGTTGATTCCATTCAACTGAATGAGAAGATTAGCGTTGTCGGCGTTGGCCAGCGTATTCGCACTGGAATTCGGCTGCGAGTAGTCATTAATGATTAGCGGCCCTGTAATGGTGGGCAGAGCTTGAGTGAGGTTGATCGACTTCACGCCCCCAAGGGAAGTGATGTTGAAGTTGATCGTGTCAGTCCCCGTAAACGCCCGGGTTTTGGGCCGAGACGTCGGCGTTGACGCTCACGTTGTTATTCGCGGAGGTGATCGCTTCGCGCAATGTCACCACGCCGTCAACGGCGATGGTGTCGCCCGTGCCGGTAACAGTGATGATAGCGGCAGGCGCGGTTTGAGACCCGAGCAGGACAAACAGCCCAAGAACGCAGCCCGTTACTCGCCAAAGATGCCGCTTCGTCGCTCGATTGGTGCAGAATTTCGGAGTGTTTCGAAGCAAAGGTTTTCATGGAAGCGATCTCTCTTGTGGCTAATTGAGGCAGGGTATTCGCTTTGCCTTCGAGAACGCAATGCCTTTCGGAGCAGCCTCCGGTTTCTTTCGTCCCTTACGGGACTTGATACTAACGCTGCACGGTAATCCCAGCGCTAAAGCGCTAAGCTATTATCAGGAGAGAAAGGGAGCCTGTTTCTCTAATCGTCCGCAAACCAAGGCGACACTTACTTCTATTTCACGCCTTTGGCCGGATCCCAGTTTCCCTTCGTCTTGCGGATGTAGATGATCTGGCCGGTGTGATAGGCGTTGTGGGTGCTGATCCGGGCAATGGTTTCATACCATTTGGCTAGCTTCGCTTCATCAGCTGATTCAATCGCCTTCTCCCATGCGACCATCACGTCATCGATCTCTTTTACGCTGGCTTCCCAGCTTGCCTTGTCCAGGCCAGTGAAAGTCTCCTTGTTATCTCCATTGAATGGAGTCGTGTTTTCACCCTTGAACTTGGCCAGCTGTTGCTTGTTCCAAAAGATAAGGTGATTCACCAATTGAGCAATGGAGTGATTATCGGTCGCATCCTTCCACGCCGCCTGTTCCGGAGTAAGGCCTTCGACGGCGATCTTCACGGGCGCGAACCAGGCCTCTTCGTTATGGGTCTCCTTTAGTTGCTTCAGAAGGACAGACTTGAGATTGGGCGCCGCTGGGCTGCTCTCAGCTAGAGCTAACGACGTGCTTAAGAAGAATGAGACAAAGCCCAGGCAGGACAGATGAGATGAGATAAAACGCATAACTGGATTGGTTTCGGCGGATTGGTGGTTACACCGCTCCGTGGGGCCGATCCTAGGAAGGTCGTCGCCGGCGGCGCAAGGAGAATCGTTAACTGCAGAGGTTCCGCAGATTTTTGTTGCCGGGAACCGGCGGCATCTTTTAAGACACAAGCATGGCCGACACCTTTACTACCGTTTCTACGACCTCCTACTTCGGGCGGATTCGCAACGCGATCGTTGGATTTATCCTGGGTCCAATTCTTCTCCTCGTCGCGTGCTGGCTTATTTTTTGGAACGAATCCCATTCCGTTCGCGTGACCAAGAGCCTGAAGGAAGGCGCGGCCAGCGTCGTCGAGGCGCAGGATTTCAATGCAGGGAATGACGGTAAACTCGTTCATGTAACCGGGGACACCGCCACCGAAGGGACGCTGCGTGATGGAGAATTCGGAGTCGAGGCGCAGGGAATCCGGCTCACTCGCAACGTGCTGGTGTATGCGTGGACCGAGAAGGAATCGACCAGCTCGACGACCAACGCGGCGGGAACGAAGAAGACGACCAAGACCTACAAGTATCAAAAGGAATGGGTAAGCGCGTTGCCGAGGAGTTCCAATTTCAAGGAACAAGAGGGCCACGAAAACCCGTCCCGAGTTAAGTATAAATCCAAGTCCTTTGCGGCCGAGAAAGTAACGCTCGCTGGCTACACGCTTGATTCGGAGCTGGTCGAGAAGTTGACCGACACAAAACCGGTTTCCTTGGAGAAGGACAAAGTCGAGGTGCCCGACGGTGCGACGCTGAACGATGACGAAATCTATGTGGGTTCGGATCGCAGTAATCCGGAGGTAGGCGACCTGCGGATCAGCGAAGTAGTGGTGGCCAACGGGCCGGTAAGTGTTGTGGCCGGGCAGGGAGGCCACGCGCGGTTGGCGCCGTTTCGGACGAAAGCGGGCGAGCCAATCGCGTTGATCGAGAGAGGAACGAAGTCAGCCGGTGAGATGTTCGCGAACGCGCATTCGGCAAATCGAACCTTTACCTGGCTGGCGCGTCTGGGCGCGTTTGTTCTCCTGCTGATCGGATTCCTGCTTCTGCTGGGCCCCCTCTCAACCATGAGTTCGATCGTTCCATTTCTCGGTGGGATCTTTGAAGCGGGTATGTTCCTGATTAGCTTTCTCGGTGCGATCGTGGTGTGGGCGCTCCTAACAGCGGCGGCCTGGATGGTGGCGCGACCCATCGTGGGCGGACTGCTTTTCGTGCTGGGAATCGGCGCCCTGGTGTTAGCGATCCGGCATATTCGCCGCGGCGCGGCGAAACGACGAGAGCAAGCCTTGTCTTCAGCTAAGCCCGCGACAGCTTAACGGGACGGACTCGGAGTTCCGAGCTACCTCACGGGGTTGAGGCGGGCGATGACGCTGGCTCTGCCGGCATGCTGAGCATCATGAAGCCGCTAAAGACGGCGTCGCACTTATCTTTATTGGAAGTGACGAACGCGGCGTTGGCGGCGGCGGCTTTATCAGTGGACTTGGCCATGTCGTCGCTCATCGCGCAGGCCATAATGGCGAAGATGCCTTTCGAAAAGTCATCGGCTGTGATGCCGGCCGACTTGAAATCCGCGGTGGCTTTCGGGCATTTGGACGTAACGGCAGCGGCCCATGATTCAGGGGTCATGTTGGGATCTTTGCCGATCGCGCCCAATTCCGTTTTCGCGGCTTCGTCAGTGCCGAGGGCCTTGACGGCTTTGTCCATTTTGTCGAGCAGATCGGTGGTAAGGGGAATCGCGGCGGCAGCTTTGATTTGATCCGCGGGAGTCTCGGCGCGGAGCGGGGACGCGGCGAAGGCAAAGAGAGTGAGGGCGAGCGCGCCAGCGATCGAGCCGATCGCCAGGCGAGAGGTGAACTGAACGGTTTTGTTACCTGACGATGCTGCTTTCATTCCGCGACGGTCGAGAGGACTGGCGACCCGGTCAAATACAAAATTGGCGCCTGCGCAGCGATGGGTCGGGAATTGTTGGGATCAGAAACCGGTGGTGATTTCGTGAGGAAGCGCGATGGGTAAGAACTATGGGCAACAGCCAGGGCAGAGATAACGTCCGGAAACGGAAGGCGCGTCGCAAAAAAACAGAGCGGCTCGCGCTCGCGAAACAGAAGTCGAAGAAGTCTGCGAAATAAAACCGCTCAGGACCGGAGTGGTCGCGGCCTAACGAATGGGTGACGCCATCGCGCGCGTCTGGAGCTCGTGATCTTAGCGCCGATCGCGCGGCAGAACGGCCGGCAAGGCAAAGAAAAAGATGGGAAGGGCAGCTACGGCTGCCGCGGCGACGATCAGGACGACGTTCATGGCCGCGACGAAAGCGGAATCGACCAGCCGAGATGACATGACGAGGGCTCCGGCCAGAAGCAGAAGGCCAATCGCAGAAGCCTCGGCGATAATGAACCCGATGAGTTTGCTGCGCCGGCGGCTGCGAGAATTTTTTTGATCTGACATGTCGGTGGCGGCGCTGGAGGAGTTGCACCAGTCTACAGCCGAAATGGCCATTACCTAGCAATCTTCTGAAGTCGGAAGTAGGTGGGGGGATTCGCGCCGCAAGAAGAGGCTACGCCCGCTACCGGCTTAGGATCACGAGCGCTGCCAGCACGAGCAGGCCGGCGAGAAGAGCGACGAGCTTGGTTTGACCGGCGGTGAGGAATGGCTCGGCTTGATGTCCTGTGGGAAGAGTTACCTCACCATTGTCCTGAATGAGAGCGAGGACGTCGTCGTAGATTTTTCTTTGCCCGACGGGCAAATCGGCTTCATTGGCAAACTCTTGGCCATTGATGACGATCTTATTCGCGGTGACAAGGGCAGGGGCTCGCATTGCCTTGTCGTAGGCGGCGCGCGCGTCGGCGGGCAAGTCGCGAGGGCTGGAGTATTCCTGCCCGTTGTAGCGGATCTTGCTTTGGATACGGATGTTCACCCGGAACTGGAGAGCATTTCGACTGCCAAGACCAGCGAGTCATCCCGGCCGCCCGCGGCGATTGAGGTCATTGGGCGGAAGTAAAACGGTGGTGCTCGGCTTGTCGGCGACGAACGATCCCAAATCGATGTCCGATCATCCGTGGAGAGTTCGGTTAGATGTTAGGCGGAGTGAGTCTAAGTGATGGTGAATAATAAACAGCAACGATTTAGTGGCGTTGCGGTGCCTATTGAAGCCCGAAAATGCCGAAGTTCCCGTAGACGAGGTCGCAGCGCGCTTTGTTGGCCAGATAAAACGCGTCATTGGCAGCGACGGTTTTGTCCTGGGACTTCGCCAAGTTGTCCGGGTCTCCCGGCGGCGCCGCCGCTTCACACATAATAATTGATTCGATCGCGTGTGCGGCCTTGCCGAACTCCTCCGGGGTCAGGCCGACGGATTCGAAAACCGCGACGACCTTCGGGCATTTCGCGGTGATGAGGCTGCCCCAGGCCTCGCCCGTCATGGGTGGATTGTCCTTGTTCTCCTTCGTGACGGCGGCGAGCTCGGCTTTCGCGGCGGCGTCGCTCTTTTCAGTGGCGAGAAACTTTTCCATCTTCTCAAGGAGTTCCGTCGTGAGGGGAATGGCGCCGGCGTTTTTGAGCACGCTTTCGGGAAGGGCGGCGCGCGTCGTGGGCGAGAGAATAAGAGCAGCGATGACGCAGACGAATATGAAGGACAAAAGGCGATGGAGACTCATGGTTACGATGGATCGGATTTGTGGCGCGGGGCGGCTGTGTGAAGTAACGGAAATTACGCCGGCAAACCTTTGCGGGCGATCAGGTCCATCTGTTCGCAGAAACGATCGAGCTCGCCGAACGGTGGCAGAATTGGGTAACACAGCTGTTACACGTGCGCGACAGGCGATCAAACAGCCGCTGGTCATGTCCGCTTCCAGTTTTTGGATTTGCTGACTAAGCGAAAGCTGAGCGACATTTTCGCGGGCAGCTGCGCGCGAAAAGCTGCACTCTTCAGCTACAGCAACGAAGTAACGAAGCTGATGAATCTCCGTTCGAAAAGCAGCGGCCCGTTAAGTTCGAATGGCAGTCGCGAGCAGGCTGGTGCGTTGATTCCACTGAAATTGACTCTGCACGAGTTGTATCCCGATCAAGGCCGTCGCGCCCAACGCCTGAGCCTTGCGCGTAAGCTCGACCAGGCAGGCGTCAAACGAATGTTCGTTAACACCTTCGACGCTGGCATAAACAACTCCCAGTTCCCGCGCGCCAGCGGGAAGCGTGGAAAGCGTGCTAACATTCATCTGGATGGGCGATGGCGCGGTCTCTTTTTCGTGGCTCATGGCTTCTTCGATCTCGGTTTGGCATCGAACATCGCCTTAGTTTCCGCGGTCCACGTCGTCCAAGATTACCAAGGTCTTTTCGAAAGACTCAGAGCTGATCGCAATGGGACCGCGAAAGGGATGGCTTAGGATCAGGCAACTGAACAAGAGCAGTCCGATCAAGGCGGCCATCAGTGCGGATATGATCATGTGCGGCAACGGGCGTTCCATGTAGATGATGAAACTCATGGTGGTGACGACGAAGGCCCCACTGAGAATGACGATCCACATCACCATAGAGATCTCTTCATTCGCCTGGATGTTGCGCTTATTGCGGTCGTTCGTCACCTCGGTGAGGGCCTGCATCAGCACGTTGCAGCTCAAAGGATAATCCTTCTTCATTTGGGTGGTGACTGGGCCGTTGGTCCCGAAGGCGCGAAATATATCCCCAGTTTGCTTGCGCGCCTTCGAACTAGGCTGGCCGGTGCTGGCCTGCGTGGGCCACTCATCTTCAATCACCCTGTGGATATACTCGCGAATCAATTCGCGAATCGGCCCGCCCGCTTCTGGCGGTAAGTTCCCCGAAGAGCGGTAGAGCGGCACAAGTGAAATGGCCTCTGTCGCGACATTGATTCTGGCGGCATCGTAGGATTCCCAAACAGCTATGACCATGAAACCCAGGAGCACGGCAAAGAGCACGCCCGCGTTTAGGAAGATGGGCACGCAGACATCGTTATGTCCTTCCCTTACTCGGCCGTGCAGGAGTTTGCGGCTCAATAGCACGCCGGCCATGGCATAGAGGGCCGGACCGCCAATCATGAGCACGCCGACCAAGAGGTAATTCATGCGCTAGGACGGCAATCCTTTGCGGGCGATCTGGTCCATCAATTCGCAGAAGCGGTCTAGCTCAGGCAGTGTTGTATAGAGATTCGGCGTGATACGGAGCCCTTGGAATTCTTCGTGCACAATCGCGACGGTAAAGATGTGGTGCTTATCGAAAAGATATTTCGCGACCGCTTCCGGGTTCGTGCCTTCGATTTGGACATTGGCGATGGCGCACGATTGGTTGGGATCGAAGGACGTGTTGAATTTTATCTTCGGCACGTCCTTGAGCTTGTTCATCCAATAGCGGGATAGGTAACGCAGCCGCGCTTCCTTGCGTTTGCCGCCGATCCCATTGTGAAAGACAAGCGCTTCGCCGATGGCCAGCTTGATCGCGGCGGAATGCGTGCCGATCTCTTCGAACTTCCGAATGTCGCCGGCCTGCTTCGATTCCGCCGCCATCAATGGCCAGATCTTTTCGATCTTATCGCGCTTCACATAAAGCATGCCGGTGCCTTTCGGCGCGTAGAGCCATTTGTGAAGGCTGGTGCCAAAGTAATCGCAGCCGAGATCCTTTTGTTTGAAGTCGAACTGGGCGAACGAATGGGCGCCATCGACGATCGTCTCGATGCCTTTCGCGCGCGCCATTTCGCAGACGGCTTTCACGGGCGTGATCTGGCCAGTGATGTTGACCTGGTGCGCCATCAGAATTAGCCGAGTGCGATCGGAAATTCCTTTCGCAAACGCGGCCGTGATTTCGTCGAGGTTCTTCGGCGGAATCGGAATCTGGATCAGCTTGAGCTTGAGGTTCTCGCGTTTCTCGCGCTGGCGCAGCGTAGTCAGCATGCGCGGATAATCCTGAGTCGTAGTGAGGATTTCATCCCCGGACTTGAAATCCATTCCCATGAGCAAAATCTCGAGCGACTCCGACGCGTTGCGAGTGATCGCGATCTCTTCGCGGTCGCAGCCGAACAATTCCGCGAGCCCGGTCCGGATCGTTTCGCATTGCGGCTCGAGGATTTGCCACATCGTGTAGGCCGTCGCGTCTTCCTGTTCCCAGGTGTAATGCACCATCGCTTCGGTCACGATCCGCGGGCTCGGCGAGACGCCGCCGTTGTTCAGATTGATGATGCCGCGCGTGATCGTGAACGCGTTTTGAATCGCGAACCAATAATCTTCATCCATCGCCGCTTCTTCCGGCGTAAGATGCGCGACCGCTTTCGTGGCCGCGTCGACGTTCTTCAACAACGCTGCGATCGTCGCCGAAGAAAGCGTGGCAAGACCGAGGCCTTTGCCGGCGAGAGAAAGAAAATCGCGTCGGGTGCGAGCAGGCACGGGCTCATCCAAGCTGGAAAACGCGGTCAGGGTCAATGCCGGAATCACAACGAATTAGTTCGCCGTTCGTAATTCTTCCTTTCCTCCCGGGGCGAGTTCTCTCTAACGTCGGACCATGAGACTACGAATCCCTTGGAAACTGCCGATCATCGCGATGGCGGCGGTGGCGTTCGGCATAAATCACGCGACGGCGGCGGAAATCAGCGGCGTGAAATTGCCCGATCAAGTCACGGTCCAGGGCAAGACCTTGAAGTTAAATGGGCTCGGTCTGAGACAAGCCACCTTTCTCAAGTTCAACGCGTATGCCGGCGGTTTGTATCTCGAAAACCTGATACATGACGCCGACGCGATCGCGAACTCGGACCAGGCCAAGAGCATCGAGATCGTTTTCATGCGTGATGTCAGCGCGAAACAAATGGCCGACGCGTTCCAGGAAGGATTTGATAAGAATTGCATCGCGGGTTGCGCGGAACTCAAGCCAAACATCCCCAAGTTGCAGGGTTTGCTCAAGGACATGAAAAAGGGCGAAACGCTGGCTTTCCATTTTCTGAACGATGGAGTCGAAGTGATAATTCGCGGACAAAAAGCGGGGAAGGTGGGCGACAAGGCGTTCAGTCATCAACTGATTCGCGTTTGGATCGGGAAGAATCCGCCGAACCCAGAGCTGAAAGACGGATTGGTCGGGAAGAAGTAATTCAGAGATCGGAGATCGGAAGTCAGAGGTCGGAGTTGTGGCCGCGCGCTGCATCGCTGTGCCATTCTGTTCTCAAAGTGTTCGTAACTGTTCCCAAACTGATTAAGTGGGAACGCAAGCGCTTTCGGGGTAATTCAGCGGCTCCATTTACCCATGAAGCTTCTCCAATTCACCGCTCTGTCCGCTCAAAGTGCCTCAATAATTTCCCGCAAGGGATCGTGGCACGAACCCCGCTTATTTAGCCGCCCTATGCGGCTTCTCCAATTCTGCATTCCATCTCTGCTTTGTTTGGCTGCGGTTATTATTAACCCCGCGGCCGCCCACGCCTCGTCGTCAGTCGTCGTCAGTGTTCCAGATCAAACGCTGGCTTTGATCGACGACGACGTGGTCGTCGCGCGCTATCCCGTTTCCACGTCGAAGTTCGGGCTCGGTGACGGCTCGGGCACGTACGCCACGCCGCTCGGCGCGATGTCGATCGCGTCCAAGATCGGCGGGAACGCTCCGCTTGGCGCGGTCTTCAAAAATCGCCGGCCCACTGGCGAAGTGTTAAAGCCGAACGCCCCCGGCCGCGATCCGATCGTGAGCCGCATCCTTTGGCTGCGCGGTTTGGAGAAGCAGAACGCCCGCGCTTATTCGCGTAACATTTATATTCACGGCACGCCGGAAGAGCGATTCATCGGCCGGCCGGCGAGCTTCGGCTGCATCCGGATGCGCTCCAGTGATGTGGCGCAGCTGTTCAACCAGGTGAGCGTCGGCACGCGGATCGAAGTGGCGAACACGCGGCTCGGCGCCGCGGTCGCAAAAGCGAAGCTGGACTCGCATAGCCGCACGACTCGCCTAGCGGCGAATTAATTGTAGGGCAACCGCTCCGGTTGTCCTTAGGAATGCGGCTGGGTCGCCGCAGCGACCGCCTGCCCTGAAATTGTATTTCCGCCCGAAGGAGACGGCAAATGCGATAAGCTTTATGCGATGTTCAGCAAGGCGAGCTGGTTCGGCGCGCATTGGTGGATGCTGGCGCTAACCGCCGTGCTCTTTGGGGGCGTCGCGTTCTTTGTCGATCTCAAGCCAGTCGTGGACGAGAACTTTTTCTTCTCCACCAGCGATCCGCAGTTTCGCCAGACGAAAAAGATCGAGAAGCGATTTCCTTCGCCCACTGAAGTGATTTTTGCGGTCTCCTCGCGCGATATTTCTTCACCGCATTACCTGGGGCGCATTCAACAACTCACCCGCCGGATCCGGGAAGTCGATGCGGTCACGACGGTGAAGAGCCTGACCGCCGGCCCAAAGGATTTTGCGGACGCAGCGGCGAGTCCGTTCTGGAGCCGGTTCCTCCTCGCCGAGGATCGCAAGTCGAGCAACGTCATCGCGTTCATCGAGGACAAAGACACGGAAAAGACGATCAAGAATTTCGAGCGGATCGTCGCCGAGCTGGATGAACCGAATTTTCGGATCCACATCGCGGGGCCGACTTATGTGGTTGAAATAATCCGGCGCAGTCTGGCGCACGACTTCTGGTACTTCAGTCTCACCGCCGTGGTGCTGTTCGGCCTGACCATGGCGGTGATGTTTCGTTCGGTCCGCATTTTTGTCGGCATGCTCGCGACTTGCACGAGCGCCGTTTTGTTGACGTTGCTCCTCCAATCGATCTTCGGCCGTCGGATTGGCGTCCTGACGGTCAATCTCGGCACGATCGTGTTCGTGGTGGCGTTGTCGCATCTGGTTTACATGACGTTTAACTGGCAGACGCTCGCCCGGCGTCTGGGAAAAAAGTCGGCCGACCTCGCGGTCGCGGCGTTGCGGATGACGTTTCCCGCTTCGTTCTGGTCGATGGTTTGCGCGTCGCTTGGGTTCGGCAGCCTTCTCATTGTCCAGGCCAAGCCATTGCGCGAACTCGGATTCGGCGGCGTCCTCGGGAGCGTAATTGCGTTCGTCTGCGCCTATCTGATTTACCCGTGGTTTCTGCGCTGGGCGGTGCCGCACCAGACGAAAGTCGTGGAGCTGGAACCACCGAGAAAATTTTGGATGCGCCGTTATGCGCTCCTTTCGTTGGGGATCATCGCAGCGAGCGCGGTCCTCGGACTTGGAATAAAGAAGATCAATACCGACCCGAGCCTGCTCGATTATTTCAAGCCGAACCAGCCGTTACGCGACGGTTTGGAATATGTAGACCGCAACGGTGGCGCGAATCTGCTCCAGCTCGTGGTAGCCGCCGAGGATGGCAGTCCTCTGAACACGGACGCAGCTTATCAAAAAATGTGGTCGCTCCAGACCGCGCTCGAGAACTCGAAGAATGTCGGCACGGTGATCTCGCTGCCGACTCTCCTGGCTGAGGCCGATCGCGTGCCGTTCTCATTCTTCTTCAGTTACGAAACCATCATGCGCAAACTGGAGGAGCCGCAGCACGCGCGCGTGGCGAAAAGTTTCGTAAACGCGAACCATACCCAGGCGGTGTTCATGCTTCGCATGATCGAATCACAGCGCGCGAAATCCCGGGTCGAGGTGGTGAACGATTTGCGAAGCATCGTGCGCAAACATGGATTCAAGCCGGTGCTGGTCGGCGGAATTTATTATCTGCAGGGACAGCTGGGGCAATTGGTCGCATCGAGCCTGGTGACGGGTTTGTTTTGGCTGAATATCTTGTTCATCGCGATCGCGTGGGTGGTGGCGCGCTCGATTCGCGGAACGCTGGCGATGATCGTGAACCTGAGTCTGGTGCCGCTGTGCATGCTGGGCGGAATCGGCTGGCTCCATGTCCCGATGGACGTGATCTCTTCGCCCGCTACCAACGTCTGCATCGGCATCGCGATCGATTCGATGATTCATCTCGTCTTCGGCGTCCGCCGCGCCCAACGTGACGGCGCTAAAGGATGGAAAGCCTGGGTGGCCGCTCGCGAAGAACAATGGCGGGGCATTGTCTATTCCGATGTCATTATCGCGGCCGGATTCGCCATTTTCGCACTCTCGGATTTTCCGCCGACGCAACGTTTCGGCCTGGTTGTGCTGGCCGGGTGCGTCATCGACATCCTCGCGAATTTATTCGTGCTGCCGCTCTTGGGCGGAGCCGAACTAAAGAAAGTAACGAAGTAGCGGATTTTGCTTCCCAAGCCTTGCCGCGCCTGATAAAACTCGGTCAGCGCGGGAGGGCGCATGGAATGAAAATCATCGGGACATTCGGTCTGGCAGTCGCGGCGAGCTTTACTTTGATGCAATCAGCGGAAGCTCGGGGAGGGTATTCGGGAGGCGCACATTTCTCCGGAGGGTTCGCCGGAGGCGGGCATTACTCGGCGTCGGCACATGGTTATGGGGGGTCGAGAAGCTATGCCCCGCGAAGCTATGCGCCGCGAAGCTATGCCGGGCCGGGCCGGAATTTTTACAACGCGTCCGGCCGGTATTATTCGCCGCGCGGCTCGTCGATGAACACGGCGTTTCGAAATCCGACTTACGTTTCTGGGGCGCGGCGTTTTTCGGGTGATCGCACCGCTGCCTTTAACTCGCGGACCTCGCGCTCGAATGCACAGCTGACATCGGGAAACAGAACTGCGGCGGCTCGGACGCAGGCGTTCCGTCAGGGGAATGTCATCGGGCGCCATAACGCCAGCACCTGGCACCGGAACTGGGACCACGGTCACGATCATTTCTGGCACGGGCACCGTTGTCATTTCCACAACGGGTTCTGGTTCATCTACGATCCCTTCCTCTGGTATCCCTACGGCTATGGATACTATCCGTACGGCGGCTACTACGACTCGTCGTATTATGACGAGGGCAGTTATCCCGTGCAGGAATATGCGGCGGGACCGGAGACGAACCAATCGGAATACACCGGCGACGCGCGGGTGAGCGATGTCCAGAGTGCGTTGGCGCGCGAAGGATATTATGACGGCGCGGTCGATGGAGTGCTGGGGCCGGCGACGCGGCGAGCGTTGCGGAATTATCAGCGCGACCACGGCCTCGACGTGACGGGCGCGATCAACCACGGAGTGATCGAAGCGTTGCGACTGCGGTAAAGGCAGAGGTCAGAAGTCGGAAGTCAGATCAGAGAAACCATCGGGCATGGTTCTGCGACGACTCATTGTTTTCGTTCTGATCCTCGGCTGCGCGGCAACGCTCACGCCGGCGGATGATGCTGCGGCGTTCGATTTTCAGAACGTAGATTATTTTCATCGCTGGTCGGGCGACAATCAGCACGAGTTTACTCCCGCGAAACAGGAGGACCTGGATCATTGGACCGACATGATCACCATCAACACGTATCCAGGCGTGGACGACGGGGAAAAGTTGGCCCAAACCGCGAATGCGGTCCTGGGAAATTACCAGCGCGCGGGCAAAGTTCTGCGCACCAACTCCGTGGCGGCAACTGATGACCGGCCGGCCGAACATTTTATTGCCGTGCTATTCAAGCGACCGGATTTTCTGGAGGCCGCGTTTGCGCGGATCAAGCTCGTCGATGGCAAAGGACATTCATTTGTCTATTCGCATCGTTTCTACGGCGACAAGGCGCCGGACGAAATGAACGCGTGGTTGAAAGCCAGCGGCGAGAAAACCGAAAAAGCGCTAATGGCTTGGGAGCCGCCGAGCCGGTAAAATTGCGAAAACTTCTCGGTGCGCGAAACTGGGGCGATGTCATTCGCGCAGGTCCTCGATAGTTTGGCGCTGGGGAAATCGCCGCTGCTGCGACGGTTTGCCGAACTGATTTCGCCGAAGTCGGACGCGGATCTGGAAGCGCTCGCGCAGCAGGCGCATGCGCACACCCTCAAGAATTTCGGCAAAACGATGCGGCTGTTCGCGCCGCTCTATTTGTCGAACGAGTGCATCAACAACTGCAGTTATTGCGGATTTTCGCGCGACAATCCGATTCTACGCGTCACGCTGAGCGTCGAGCAGGTCGTCGCGGAAGGGCGACATCTCGCGGCCGAAGGATTCCGGCACGTTCTCCTGGTGGCGGGCGAGCATCCGAAATTCGTCAGTCAAAATTATCTCGCGGATTGCGTGCGGGCGCTGGCGCCGGATTTCTCTTCGATCTCAATCGAAGTCGGGCCAATGGAAACGGCCGATTATGTTCCGATCGTCGAAGCCGGCGCGGAAGGTCTCGTGGTTTACCAGGAAACCTACGACCGCGATACCTACGCCGATCTCCATACCGCGGGACCGAAACGCGATTTCAATTGGCGGCTCGATTGCGCGCAACGCGGTTACGACGCGGGATTTCGCCGGCTCGGAATCGGAGCGCTCTTTGGACTTTGTCGATGGCAGGACGAAGCCGTCGCTTTGGCCGCGCACACGGAATATTTGTTGAAACATTGCTGGCAGGCACAGATCACCGTGAGCTTGCCGCGATTGCGCCCTGCCGCCGGCGAATTTCATCCGCCCTTCTCGATGACCGACCGCGAGCTCGCGCAATTGATTTGCGCGTTTCGCATCGCGTTCCCGGAGATCGGGATTGTGTTGAGTACGCGCGAGCGCGCGGCGTTACGCGATGCGCTGGTGCCGCTTGGCGTCACGATGATGAGCGCTGGCAGCCACACCGAGCCCGGCGGTTACACGCATCAGGGAACGGACGAACTGCATCGGACGGTGCGCGGCCGAATCGTCGCCCCAGAGTTTGAGAACGGCGAAGACATGGTCGCGACAGGTCAATTCGAGATCAGCGACGGCCGGTCGCCGGCGGAAGTGGTGGACGCGTTGAAACGGCGCGGGTTCGAGCCGGTCTGGAAAGATTGGGACGCCGGGCTCCTGGCGAGATGAATCTGTGGGTCAACGGCGAACGCGCCGAAGTCAATGGCCTAACGAGTGTCGCCGAACTGGCCCGGCATTACGGATTGGAACCCAACACCGTGTTGATCGAGCACAATGCGGTCGCGCTTCACCAGCGCGAATGGCCGGAGCGCAAGCTTGCCGAGGGCGATCGCGTTGAATTCGTGCGGGTCGTCGCGGGCGGTTAGCGCCGGGCCGCGACCGCGAGTCGCAATCCGAGAAAGATAAAGAGTGAACTGACGGCGCGATTGAGCCACGAGGCAAACGTGCGGTTCTCGCGCAGCCGCGCGCTAAACGCGCTCGAGAACCACGCCAGAACCAGGCACCAGATCGTGCCGGTCGTGACGAAGGTGAGTCCGAGAACAACGAACGCGATTGTCTTCGACGGCGCGCTTGCATCGATGAACTGCGGCAGAAACGCGAGGAAAAATAGCGCGACCTTCGGGTTCAAAATGTTGGTCAGAATTCCCTGGCGAAACGCCGCCGTGGCGCCGCGCCGTTTGAAATGCGCGGGCAAAGCCAGCTCATGCTGTTTCTCCAGCAGCGCGCGCACGCCGAGAAAAATCAGATACGCGGCGCCGGCGAGTTTGACGAAGGTAAAAGCCCACGCGGAAGTGGCCAGGACCGCGGACAATCCGAGCGCGGCGGCGCATGTGTGGAAGATGCTTCCGACCGAAATGCCGAGCGCGGATGCGACGCCGGCGCGGCGGCCTTGCGCGATGCTGCGTCCGAGAATGTAGAGCGTGTCCGGTCCGGGGGTCAGGTTCAGCAAGACGCCGGTAGTGATGAAGAGCGCGAAATCGTGGATCCCGAACATCGAAGAAAAATCTGAAACGCTGAAAAACTGAAAGGGCTGCTTTGATTTCAGCTTTTCAGCGTTTCAGTCTTTCAGCATTTTATTCCGGCAGCAATAATGGAAACAATCCCATCGCGCAGAGCGAACGTCGACCGGCCGCGCTTTCCGTGGAGAGTCTTTTGGGTCCTGCTGATGGCATCGCTTGTTGGCGTCGCCAGTCTGTTTCCTTATCTCCTGGCTCTTTTTCAAAAAATAATTGCGGCGCGTCCGTGGCCCATCGGATTGGAAGCAGCGATGCCGATTTGGAAACGCGGTTTCGAGGCCGCGATGCTGGCGCACTTCTCGGCCGATTTCACCCTGCACGTGATCGGGCCAATGTTTTTCCGGGGCTAACGTCAGGCGCGCGCTTTGACCACCACGCGCATCCCGTCCTTTTGAATCACCGTGATCGGCGTTTCAGCGGAAACGAATTCGCCTTCAGTGACGACATCGACTACGTGATCGGCGAAACGCGCTTTGCCGCTCGGGCGCAACATCGTTTGCGCGGTGCCCTCCATCCCTGGCGAAAGATCGAGCGCGGTGGCGAACTGGCGCGGCGCGCCGGCCAGCGACGGACCGGGCGGATTCGTCGTCATGAGGGCGAACCGGCGATAGAGATTGGTCTTCGGCAGATAGCGCGCGAGCACCATGATTATCAGCGTCGCCGCGATTAAAGCGAAAAACAGATTACGCAACGGGATGGCAAGCATGTCGCTCGTCGGGAAAAATGTTTCGCCCGGATAGCGATCGATCATCGCCCAGAGGAGCGATGCCAGCATGAGAAAGACGCCGATTACGCCGAACACGATCGTCGAGTGCGCGAAGAAAAGAATTTCGACGAGGACGAAAATGATGCCGAGAACAAAAAGAGCGACGACTTCCCAGCCTGCGAGCCCGGCGAGATAATGGCCGGCGAAGAACAGCGCGAAACAAATCGCGGCGATGATGCCCGGCATGCTCGCGCCCGGCATTTTGAATTCCAGATACGCGCAAATAATTCCCAGCAAGAGAAGCGCCGGCGCGAATGCGGTGATCCAAAAGGCCAGCCGTTCGAATCCGCTCGGTTCGACCGCGACGACCGCGCCTTTCAATCCGGCTTTCTTCGCGAGATCTTCAATCGAGTTCGCGATGCCGTCGGCCAGGAGCGGCTTGCCATTGATGTTCTCGGTCGCTTCCTGGGCGTTCAACGTCAGCAACGTTCCCTTCGCGTGGACGACGCGTTCGCCGAGGCGCACGTCCTTTTCCTTGTTCATGAACGCTTCGCCGATGTCGGGATTGTGTCCGTTGCGCGTGGCGGAATTGCGGACGAGCGCGGACCAATAGGAAAGCGTCTTGTCTTTTTCGGTGCCGGTGAGTTCGGCGCCGTTGGCGAGTACCGGCGCGGCCGCACCGATCGCGCTCACGGGCGACATATAAATGTGGCGCGTCGCGAGCGCGATGAGCGAACCAGCCGAGCCGGCGTTGGTGTTGATGAACGTGTAAGTGGGAATGGTGGTGCGGTTCAGCGCGCCGCTGATTTCGTCGGCCGCATCGAGTCGACCGCCATAGGTATTCATGTCGATGACGATCGCGCCGGCGCCGGCGGTCTCGGCGGCTTTGATGGCGCGGCGCAGGAACAAATAGAGCGGCGGCGAAATTTCTCCGCTCAACTCGACCACAACCGTGTCGCCTTTCTGGATGACTTCACGCGCGTGGGTCGCCGGAACGAACGCGGCGAGCGCGAGGACCAACAGCCAAAGCCGGAACAAAATTCTCATCAAAGGGTCGCTTCTCGCTTAATTTGAATCGCGACCGGCGACAACACGAGCGAAAAGTAAACGCGCATGGGAACGATCCCGACACAGACCATCGAGCAGATCGCAGCCGCGAACGACATCGTGGAAGTGATCGGGACTTATTTTCCGTTGAAGCGCGCGGGCTCGACGTTCAAGGCGCTCTGCCCGTTTCATCAGGAAAAGACGCCGTCGTTCACGGTCAGTCCGTCGCGGCAAACGTTTCACTGTTTCGGCTGCGGCGCGGGCGGAAGCGTTTTCCGCTTCGTGATGGATTACGAGCATCTCGATTTTCCCGCGGCGGTGAAGAAGCTGGCGACGCGCGTGGGAATTCCGGTGATCGAAGAACGTGGCGTTAGCAGCGCGGAGGACGATCGGCAGCACGAAACGCGACGAGCATTGCTCCAATTGCACGCGGAAGCGGCGGAATGGTTTCACGAAAATCTCGTGAAGAAGAAAATCGGCGAGCCGGCCCGGGAATATTTGAAAGGGCGGGGGATCGACAAACGAATCGCGAAGGATTGGCAGATCGGGTTTGCGCCCGAAAGCTGGGACGCATTCTTGAGTTGGGCGCTGGAACGCGGTTATCCGCAGCGTTTGGTTTTGGATAGCGGACTCATCACCCGGCGCGAGGAAGACAACAAAACCTACGATCGGTTCCGGAACCGGATCATGTTCCCGATCCACAACGACGTCGGCGAAGTGATCGCGTTTAGCGGCCGCATTCTCGACAAAGAAGCGGAGGCGGCGAAATACGTGAACTCGCCGGAGACGCCGCTCTTCCGAAAAGGTCGCGTTCTATTCGGTCTGCACAAAACGAAGCGCGGATTGATCGAAGCGGATTGCGCGATCGTCTGCGAAGGGCAGCT